>FRDC01003367.1_pt1 | contig 17788 bp, 16 predicted proteins | sample 1106171 | NCBI WGS metagenome assembly FRDC01 (sample SAMEA3930566, study PRJEB13176) | freshwater metagenome | biome: Drinking water system; feature: drinking water; material: water | place: Singapore | collected 2014-12-20 | reverse complement strand
GCACGGTCGGTCATAGTAGTCCCGGTTCTTATGCCGCGTATCGTTTCAAGACGACGGCGGCGTTGTTGCTGCCGAATCCAAAGGCGTTCAGCAGCGCAGTCTTCACCTTCCGCTCCTGTGCCGAGCGGCTGATTCCGGCAAGGGCGCAGGCGGGATCCGGGTCGTCGTAATTGGCGGTCGGATGGATCTGCCCGGTGTGGAGCGCCAACACCGTCGCAATGCCGCCGAGGGCTCCTGCCGCTCCAAGCGTATGTCCCACCAACGATTTGGTTGCACTGACGGCCAGTTTGTCGGCCCGGGATGCGAACAGCTGGCGAATGGCCTTCGCCTCGACCGCGTCGCCGATGGTGGTCGACGTGGCATGGGCGTTGATGTAATCGACCTGCGCCGCAGCGGATCCGGCGTCGGCGAGGGCCAACTTCATCGTGGTGGCCACTTCCTCTCCATCTTCCCGTGGAATCACCATGTGGTAGGCTTCGCTGGTTGCCGCGTACCCGGCAGCCTCGGCGTAGATCCTGGCTTTACGTTTCTTCGCATGGGTGAGCGATTCGAGAATCAGGGCGCCGGCCCCTTCTCCCATGACAAATCCGTCCCGTGCACGGTCGAATGGGCGGGAGGCTTTCTCCGGCTGGTCGTTGTATTTGCTCGACAAGGCGCGCAGCGAGCAAAAACCGGCGAAGACCAACGGCGTAATGCTGGCGTCGGCGCCGACGACGATCACCACGTCGGCACGCCCCTCCCTGATACAGTGGAGCGCCTGCCCGAGCGCATGTGCACTGGAAGAGCAGGCAGTCGAGATCGTCACGTTGGGTCCCTTGGCACCGTGGGCCATCGCCACGATTCCCGAGGCGCTGTTCAGGGTGATGACGGGAATGAAGTTTGGATGGACGCGATGGGGTTTCTGCTGATTGTAGAGTTGCGTGATCTCCCGCTCACCCATGACCATGCCGCCCATTCCCGCGCCCACGATCACGCCGACGCGATGGGCGTTTTCCTTGACCATCTGAATGCCGGAATCGGCCAGCGCTTCCTTGGATGCCACCAGCGCGAACTGCGCGTAACGGTCGACGCGTTCCGCCTGGACGGCATCGAGATAGCGATCGGGGGAAAAGTCTCGCACCTGACCGGCCACTTTCGATCGGTAACCCTCCATCGGGAAAGGGTCGAATCCCGCGATGGCGGAAATCCCGGAGGTGCCGGCCATCGCGGCTTTCCAAAACTCGCTGACGCCGATCCCGATGGGCGCCACGACCCCTAATCCCGTAATGACGACACGAGCCCGCATCCCGTCGATTCCTTTCAGAAATCCTCTGTGACTCTACTTACCGGAAGCCGGAGGAGCAGTCAACCAGCGCCAATCACCTCAATAGCGCACTTTGAGCATCAAATAGAGACCGTAGCTCATGAACAGCACGTTCGTCAGCCAGCCGGCGACCATGGGCGGGAGGGCGCCTCCACGGCCGAACGCGATGGCGATCGAATGGGTGGCCCAATAGAAGAAGCCGATCGCCAGTGCTTGCCCGATGCCGATAGCCATGCTGCCCCCGCGGGTGCCGCTGCGACGCAGACTCAATGCGATGCCGACTAGCACCATGATGATGGTTACGAAGGGAAAGGCGATCCGTCCGTAGTAGTCCGTCTTGAGCCGCGCGACTTGCGAGCCGCTCTGGTAGAGACGTCCTGTGTATTCGCGAATGGTCTTGAAGGTCATCGTCTCAGACTCGCTGGCGAGCCAGGTGGTGAAGTCGCTGGGAATCAAGGTCAACGGAACCGGCGTGTGGTCGAAGTTCGTCACCGTGATCGATCCGTCCTGGTTGAACCGCCTGGTGAAGCCTCGATACAGCGCCCAACGTCCTTCTTCATAACGCGCCTCTTCCGCTTCCGTCATGTCCGCGATTCTGAATTTGTCGTTGAAGTGGAACAGTTGGACGCCGCCGAGGGTTTCACCGCTCACCGAGATGGTCGTCACGTGCAGCAACGTATCCGCGCCCATCCGGGCCCAGGGTTGCGGGAGTTTGAGGACCGTCGAGGGAGCCTTTTTCTCGATCCGGATCACCCGTATTTCCTCCGCCTTGTTCGAAGCCAAGGGAATGACGGTGGAGCTGAACCACAAGAGGACGAGGGCTATGCCCACCGCCAAGGCCAAAAAGGGGGAGGCGATCCAGGGCAAACTGATCCCGCAACTCCGCATCGCGGTGATCTCATGGCTCCGCGACAGCAGGCCCAGCGTCAGCAATGTAGCCATCAATATGGCGAGCGGTGCAATCTGGAAGGAAATGGCCGGCACCTTCAGCACGAAATAGGACAGGACGTCGACCCAACTGGCGTCGTAACGGAGAAACCGCCGGACTTTTTCGAAGAAGTCGATGACCAGATAGATCGTCATCAAGCCGGCGAAACACATGAAGAAGATCTTGGCGTACTCGCGGAGGAGATAACGGAAGAGAATCGTCATGACTATTCCCGGCTCATCTTGTGGAACCAGAACACCGTGACCACCGCGAAGATTCCGTTCGGCAGCCAGGCGCCGGCGAACGGAGGAATGACGGTGGTCGTCACGAGAAACTCGCAGGCGATGTTCAACACATAGTACAAGATGACCACCAGCACACCTACGGCGAACCCGCCGATTCTGCCGGAGCGCTTCGACACGATGCCGACCGGCACGCCGAGAAGGCAAAACACCAGTGAGGCGGTGGGAAACGCCAAGTCTTTGTAGTATTCCGTCAGCCGTCGCAGGGCGGAGGGGTCCCGCCATTGTGATTGTTCGAGTTGCGTCATGATGGATTCGTACGAGGGGCGCTCTTCGGTGGTGCTGTACCCGCTCTGGTTGAGAGACAGTTTCAAGTCGTAATGGGCAAAGGCGATTTTTTGGTACTGATCGATCTCGTCCGGTTTGCTGTGGATCGCGCCGTCTTGGAGGCGGAGCGCGACTTGGTTGGCGGCCTGGTCGAGCAACACCTGGTATTGCTGAGCCACGATGATCCGGGGGTCGTCGGGATTCCGTTCGTCGGAGATGAATACGCCGGCCGGCTGATCTTCGTCTCCGAAGTCCGACACGAAAATCATCATCTTGGGGATCGGCTCGTTAAATGTGCCCCGCTCCAGGGCCAACACCAGTTGGTCGCGCAAGAGACTCAACGCCACCTTTTTGAGATTGGTCGAACTCCAAGGCTGGCCCCACTGAGCCAGCCAGAGGGTGAGCCCGAATACCAGCACGGCGAAGAGGAGGACCGGGCGTGAGAGGCGGAGCAGGCTCAGGCCTGCAGCCCGCATCGCAACCAGTTCCTTGTCGAACGATAGCCGTCCGAAGGCGGTAATAGAGGCGATAATTCCGGCGATCGGGAGCGTGAGCACCAGGAACGAGGGCAGGAGATTCGCGAAGACCTTCATCAGGGCGAAGAGTCCGACGCCCTTTGAAACCATCAATTCCACCAAACGCAGCAATTCCCGCGTCAGCATGACGAAGCAGAGCGCGCCCAGGCTCACCAGAAACGGGGAAAGCAGTTCGGCGAAGATATAGCGATCCAGCAGCTTGCGCATCAACATAGGGACAGCAACCAAGGTGATCGCGCGACACTATAGGGGACTGCCTGGAGGTTGTCTATCCGACGGGTCAGCCGATGAGCCAAAGTTGGCCTTGACAAGATTTTAAAGCCTGTGATACATGCTGCGCGATTTGTAACCAAGATGGGTCTCGTGAGCAATTTTTATTCTCCTGCAAAGAGCCCGTCCATCCCGCAGTTCTTCCTTTCTATTTATCCTTCATCATCCACACAACGGGCGCCAATCTGGTCGGGCACGACTACGTAACTCTGCGTGGTCGTTGAGGAAAGGAGGGTTTCGTGAAGACAAAAGGGACAGTGAAGTGGTTTAACGACAGGAAGGGCTTCGGGTTCATCCGTCTTGATAGCGGGGAGGACGTTTTCGTCCATTATTCCGCCCTTCAAGGAGAAGGATTCAAGACTCTAAAGGAAGGGGAGAACGTCGAGTTCGATATCGTCCAAGGCGCCAAAGGACCGCAGGCGGCGAATGTCGCCAAGATGCTGGCCTCCTAACCTCGGATCTTCTTCGGAACGACAGGTTGGCCTGCCGGTATCTCCGGCAGGCCTTTTTTTGTGGTGTTTCGCCGGCGGCCCTATTGGATTCTCAACAAACGGAAGCGTCTCGGGGCGACCGGCGGAATCGTGTCGGTCGTGCTGCGGAATTCATAGGCGCCGATGTCGGACGTCGAGCCCATCGGTCTGACGGTGCCTTCACGATCGACGGTGACGTCGCTGAGGATGGTGCCGGCATCGCGTGCCCCCGAAGTTGCCGTCAGATGGTAGTCGTTTCCGGCGGCGTTTACAAACAACGCGGCCGGCAGTGCGACGAGAGAATGCTGGTCTTGCCCGGTGTTCTGTCGCCATTGGGCGAGATTCCAGACCGTGCCGCCATCCGCCGTGAACCGCTCCATCACCACGTTATAGTCGCTGGTGAAACCGGCCAGGCTGTCGGCGGAGATATCGATGCTGCCGCGGAAGGAATGGCTGTTGTACAAGACGTTGTTGCGAACGCGATTGCCTGTGCTGCCGTTTTGAATGTTGAGTGCCCAGCGCCCGTCGGAGGCCATGAGAATCGTATTGTGGGCCACGAGATTGTTCTTGGCGCCGTCGGCGCCGTCGATGCGATAGAGCGAAATGCCGCTGGCGTGATTGTTGTAGAGCACGTTGTTCAGGATTCTGGAGTTCTGGAGGCCGTCTCCGTTGATGCCTGATCCACCCGAACGCCCGTTGTCGTAGATCACATTCTTCTCCACCAGCGCGTTGAGAATCAGCCCGTTACCGCCCTGGCTGAGATCCCCGTTCATATGAATGCCGTTCGCGGCGTTGCCCCAGACGTGATTGTTGCGGACGACGGCGTTCACACAGGCATTCGACACGTAGATGCCATGCTCGATCTGTGAACGGCTCGTGACGTTGTTCTCGATGGTCACGTCGTCGCTGAATCCGGTGAGAATTCCCCAGCGGCCGGCGTTGTCGATCTGATTGTTTCGGATGACGACGTGATGGTTCGTCACGGACCGGATGCCGGCGCGGGTGATCGTACCGCCGTTTTGCACGGCAAACCCTTCGATGACGATATAGCTGGCCCCTTCGAGGTTGATGCCGTCGGCCGTGCGGAGGTTGCGGCTCTCGATCGTGGCGCCCGGCTCGCCTTGGAAGACGATGGGATTGGCAGCTGTCCCGTTTTGTGGGCCGTCCCAACCCAAGACGAATCCTGTATAACGCCCGGGGCGCACCACGATGAGATCTCCCGGTTGGACATCGCGCGCGGCGCGCTGCAGCGTTCGCCACGGTGACGCGGCCGATCCCGCGGCAGTATCGTCGCCGGTCGTGGCGACATAAAACGTCCGGAGCGGCGCACTCTCCGCCGGAAGAGACGAGGACCACACAAGTGTCGACAAGATTGCCGCCAGACCGATGCGGAGAGATGCTGAGCGCAGCATAACGGCTCGGTGTCCTTAGGGAGTGACCGTCAATTCGTTCGACAACGGACCTTCGTTGCCCGACGTATCGAACGCCGTGACGACGAAGACATAGGTCTGGCCCTTCAGCAAGCCCGTCGCTTCGTATCCCGTGGCGGATGCGGGCAACGTGGCGATCGGGGCGCCGTATTGTCCCGCGATCGCGCCCTGATAAATTTTGTAGCCGGCCAAATCGGTTTCCGTATTGGCATCCCACTCGAAGAGCGCCGATGCGGTTGGTGCTGCAGTCGGTGTCCCGGAACCAGTGGGGTTACTCGACCCTCCGCCGCTACAGGCGACGAGCAAGGAGCCCCAAGCTATGAGCGTTATGATTCGCGCGCAACGTGTGGGCATGGCGAGACGAAGGCAACGCAAAGGCTATGCCGTGAAGTAATCGAGAAAGTGTAGGGAGGTCGACGACTTAGGGCGTAATCTTGCGTCAGTCCATGAGCATGAACGGTACGGCTGTCTGCCTGGGCCGACAGTCAGGTTGTGCTAGCGAACTGTCGGATCGATCTGCAGTTGCATGCTCCCTCCCGCCGCGTAGGCCAAGGTCACTTCGGCGATCTTGTAGTCATACTGCGCTTCGGCGAGCTTGGTCTGGGCAGCAGTGAGACCGACTTCCGACTGTGTCACTTCCACGATGGAACCCAGCCCCAGTTTGTATCGTTGTTTGGCGAGGTTCAGCGCTTCCTGCGCGGTCTTGACCAGCTCTTCAGCCAGTTTGATCTGTTGGGTGAAGGTCACCGTATCGAGATAGGCGTTGGTCACCTGTTGGGTCAGGGCCTGCTCGATGTTCGTACTCTGGGCCAGCGCCGCCGCTTGCTGCGCTGCCGCTTCCTTGACCTGATTCTCGATCAGGCCGCCGGTGAAAATTGGCATGGACATCAGTCCGCCGGCTGCCCACCAGCCGCCGGTCGTCACGTTGCGGCTGGGGTCGAAGGTGTCGTAATAGCCGCCGCTTGCCACGGCGGAGACCGTCGGCAAGTACTGGCTCTTCATCGCCCGTTTCTTGGCTTCGGCCGCCGCCGTCTGCTCCTTGGCTCGCTTGAGTTCCGGGTGGGCCAGGCTCTCGGTGATGAGATCGTTGAGCGCACGGGGCGTTTTGACGTCGGTCGTCACGTCTTCGAGGGTGTAGTCTTCCGACCCTGCGACGCCCATGGCACGGTTCAGATCTGCGAAACTGCTCTTCAAGTCGTTCCGGCTCCGGACCAAGAGGGACTCGGCGTTGACCAATTCCACGCGCACGAGGTCCAGGTCGAGTTTGGATTTCAGGTGCTGCCGGTGGAGAATTTCGATCTGGCTCACGATGGTCCCGCGCTCCCGGACCGTTTCCTCCGCGATGCGAACCAGCCGCTGCCGCTTCAGGCTGTTCAGGTAACTGCGCTGGATGTTCACGATGACAAGGGCCCGTTTCGCGTTCACATCCTGCTCTTGAGCCCGCTCACCGAATTGCGAGGACTCGACGAGGTTCTTGGTGAAGCCAAAGTCATAGATCCGTTGGCTAGCCAGAACGCCGGCTGTGTAGGAACTGAGGTTCGGTTGCAGCATGGCGCCGGCAGGGGTGACAAAACGGGGATTGATGCGGGCGGCGCCGGCCGCGCTGTCGGCGTTCGCATAGACCTGCGGATAGTACAGTGACTTGTTCTGTTCGACCCGGGCGCTCGAAGCGAGGAGCCCGGCGTTGACCTCCTGGACCAGCGGGTGATTCTGGAGGCCGGTTTCGATGGCGGTGTGCAAACCGAGGAACCGGCCCCTGGCCGCACTGTCCCCCGAACCGGCTGGTTGGGCCTGGGTGAGAATTGGGAGGGAAGCCGACGTGAGGGCCAGCAATGCGATCAATCCATAACGAGTCATGGTTTGGCTCCTTCGTAGTTCGATGATGACGGCGGAGTCGGCAAGCCCGCCGATTTCCGCTCGAATTTTTGTTGGGAGGGTTTGGCATCCGGCAATTTGAGCGGCGAAGCCTGCACTGGCGAGCCCTCCAAGAGTTTGCGTTTCCCGACGACGACCACGTCCTCTGTGCCTTGGAGACCCTTAGCGATTTCAATCCACTTCCCGTCCGTGATACCGGTCTGCACGGGCAACGCCTTGGCTTTTCCCTCCTCGACGATGAAGACGGTCTTGCCCTTGGGTCCGGCATTGATGGCCTGCGGCGGCAGGACCAGCGCGTTCGGAATCTCGCGCAGCCCGATGCTGAGCTCGGCGTAGGTGCCGGGTTTGAGCCTGTGGTCCGGGTTTGGCAGGTCTACTTCGACGAGCAGGCTGCGGGTCGAAGGGTCGAGCGCCAACGTCGATCTGGTGATGAGGCCGGAGAACGTCCGGTCCGGCAGTTCCTTCACCTTCAGCGACACGTTCGTCTTGCCAGGCTCGATCCAGGGTGAATCGTCCTGGGGTACGTTGGCGTAGACCCTTACGGTGCTCAGATCCATGATCGTGAATAGGGGGATGGCGTTCGTAGCCGAAGACGTCGCCACTTGGATCAAGGCTCCGGGATCGGCGAATCTCGCCGTGACCACGCCGTTGTAAGGGGCGCGCACTTTCGTGTAGTCGCGCATGACGGCGCGTTGTTCCATCAGATTCTTCGCGCCCTCGTAGGCGGCTTCGGCGACGTCGACGTCCTGTTTGGCGATCACGTCGGGCGATTCATGCAGCACCTTGTTCAACCGCTCGAACGTGATCTTCTTGATCTTGTAGTCGGCGGCGGCCTGCTGATACTGCTCCTCCACTTCGGGCGCATCGATGATCGCCACGACCTGATCTTTCTTGACCTTGTCGCCCTTGTCCGGGCCGATCCATTTCAAATAGCCGGAGACCTTCGCATAGAGCGTCGTCTGATAGAGCGGAGAGACATTGGCCGGCAAGGTGATCGTGTAGACGAGGTTCTGTCTCGTCGGCTTCGTGACCTGCACGTCTACCGGCCGGTCTTCGACGACGGGCTGGGCGGCTTCACCTGCCGGTTTGGGAGGTACGGACGGTTCTTCGCGTTGACAGGCGGCGATGCCGATTGCCAAGGCCGTCGCGAGTGAGACCCATACTCTCATCGTCTTAGATCTCCTCCGTCGTGGCAGTCGGTGTCGTCGAGGCAAGTCCATTCTCTCGCCCTCCTAGAATCAGGGCATGCAGCACCGGCACGACCAACAATGTCATGATGGTCGAGACGGCTAAGCCGCCCACGACGGCCCGAGCCAGCGGGACCATGGTCTCGTTGCCCTCTCCGAACCCCAACGCCAGCGGCAACAGACCCAGGATGGTGGCCAGCGCCGTCATCAGGATGGGGCGAATCCGCCGGCGTCCTGCTTCCAGTACGGCCCGTTCGGCGGACGCGCCGGTGCGGACCATCCGGTTGGCGAAGTCCACCAACAGAATGCTGTTCGACACGACGATTCCCATCATCATCAGGGTGCCGATCATCGACTCCACGTTCACCGACGTATTGGTGAGAAACAGCATCAGGACCGTGCCGATCCAACCGAGCGGGACGGCGACCAAGATAATCAGCGGATCGACGAGCGACCGGAAAAGCCCGACCATCACGAGATAGATCAACAGCACGGCCAACGGAAGGGCCAAGGCAAAGTTGGTGAAGGCATTACGCATGTTGGCCACCTCGCCTTTCATGTCGATCGTCACGTCTTTCGGCAGAGGCACGGTGGCCAGGACTTTCTCGATCTCCGCTGCGACGCGCCCCAGGTCGTTGCCGACCGGCGTCACCAGTACGTTGATCAGGCGCGACAGGTCGTAGTGGTCCACGCTGTCGGGGCCCGTCTTCATCTCCAGCGAGGCCACGTCACGCAACAAGACGGGCGGCCCGCGGCGGTCGTCGCCCGATCCGTAGAACCCGTTCGACAGATCGAGGTTGCGCCCGGCGAACGGCGTATTCTGGAGTGCGACCGTGGCGCCGCTCGTGCCGGCGGACCCGAGCGAAGCCGTCGGATTCAACGGTGTCCGGGCTCCGATGATCGGGATGTTCAGGAGATCCTCTGTTCTCGTCAACGACTGTTCGGGATATTGCGCCAAGAGAAAGTACCCGTTGGCGGTTTTCGGGTCGAGCCAGTAGTTCGGGCTCAGGGCGATGTTCGAGCTGATGCCGGTGATCACGTCCACGATCACACGGTCCTGCGTGATGCCGTAGTACGCGGCCTTGGTCCGATCGACGTTGACGTGCAGCTCCGGATAACTCTTGCCTTGCTTGATGCGCACGTCGGTCGTATCGGCGACCTGTGCGACCTTTTCACGGATTTCTTCGGCGACGGGACGGATCAGGTCCAGCCGCGGTCCCTTCACCTGGATGTCGATCGGCGCCCGCAGGCCGAAGTTCAGTACGTCGCTGATGATGCCGCCGGTTTGAAAGCTCACCTCGACGCCGGGAAGGGCCTGACGGATCTTCGTCCGCAGGTCGGCAATGTAGTCGTCCGTGTGTCCGCGATGGCCGGTGACGAGGTTGACGAGGATGAAGGCCGTATGGTTGCCCGTGTTGGGCGCGAAGCGGGCGGCATCGCCGAAGTAGAGGCCGGTGTTCGAGACGACTTCCTCGAGGTCCTGTTTTGGCACGGTAGCCTGCACCAGCTGTTCGATATCCGCGACGATCGCCGTGGTTTTTTCGATCCGTGAGCCTTCCGGGGCGCTCACGATCATCGTGAAGTTGCCGGCATCCACTTTGGGAAAGAATTCGGAATGGAGCCTGGGCAAGAAGATCACTCCGGTGCCGATCAGGCCCAGCAACGCCAGGAGGACGACGACCAACTTGAACCGGACGCCGGCTCGCAACAGCGGTTCATACAGGGCCAACACGAACCGGAACCAATCCTTCGCCTCATGCCCTTCGCCGTTCTCCCGGTGGCCTTTCGCGTAGAGCCGTGCGAGCACGACGGGTGTCACGGACATCGATACGGCATAGTCGGCCAGCATGGCGAAGGCAACGGTCATCGCGAGCGGGACGAAGAGGTATTTGATGATGCCGGAGAAGAACATGATCGGCAGATAGACGATCAGGATGCAGATCGTCGCGACCAGGATCGGGAGGGTCAACTCGGTGGCGCTGTCTTCGGCGGCGGATCGCCCGTCCTTGCCCATCTCCAGATGGCGATGGAGGTTCTCCTGGACCACGATGTTGTTGTCCAGCAGAGTGCCGATGACGAGCGCCAACCCGCCCAGCGTCATGATGTTCACGGTCTGGCCGAACAGATAGAGGCAGACGAGCGCAACGGTGAGCGAGAGGGGAATGGCCAGGCCGACGACGAGTGCGGCTTTGACGCTGCGCAGGAACAGAAAGATCATGAGGCCCGCAAGCCCCGCACCGAGCAGCCCTTCCTTCTCCAGATTGGCGATTGCCTGCCGGATGTAAAGCGACTGGTCGTAGATGAACTTCACCGTGGCACCGGCGGGGATCTCCGTGAGCTTCGGTAGTTTGGCCCTGATGCCGTCGGTCACCTCCAGTGTATTGGCGCCTTCCTGCCTGGTGATCGGAATGTACGTGGCCTCACGGCCGTTCACCCGCACGATGGAGGTTTGGATCGCGGCGCTGTCCGCCGCAGTTCCAATGTCGCGGACAAGAATCGGCGTGCCGTTCACCACTTTGATGGGGATGTCGTTGATCTTCTCGACCAGATCGATGAGGCTGTTGGAGTAGACGTAGTAGTCCAAATCGCCGATCTTGATGTCGCCGGCCGGGATGATGGCACTCTGTGCGTTGATCGCTTTCACGACGTCGGACGGCGAAATGCCCCGAGCCAGCATCCGCTGCTGATCCATGAAGACCGTGATCTGACGGACCTTGCCGCCCAGTGGCGGGCCGAACGAAATGCCGGGAATCGTGGCGATCTGTTGGCGCACGGTGAAGTAGGCCAGGTCGCGGATCTCCTTGGGACCGAGGGTCTCGCTGCTGACGGACAGCAGGCCGACCGGGAGACTGGAAACCCCAAACTTGAAGACGGAGGGTGGATACACGCCGGGAGGCAGCAACCGGATGATGCTGTAGGCCAGACTGGTGATTTCAGACTGAGCCGCGTCGATCCCGTATTCTGGCTGGAAGAACACCTTGATGTAGCTCATGCCGGCGAGCGACTGCGATTCGATGTGCTCGACGTAGCTGGCTTCGACGAAGCGCTGTTCCAACTTCAGCGTGATGGCCCCTTCCATCTCGCCGGGACTCATCCCACGGTAGAAGGTGGTGACCAGGATCGAAGGGAGTTTGATCTCGGGAAAGATGTCCACGCGCATCTTCTTGTAGGAGACCATGCCGAGGATCAGCGCGATCATGCAGAGGGCGAAGACGGCGTAGGGATTCTTGAGGGCGGCGCGAGTCAGCATTGGGATGTCACCAGGTCAGGCACACGATTCCTATGCATCCAGTATCGGCAGAGATCCCCCACGCATTGAACCAACTCGTCGAAGGTGCCCGGTTTGACGACATAGCCATTCGCACCGGCCGCGTAGGCGGTCGTCATGTCGCCGGCATCATCCGACGTGGTGAAGACAACAACAGGCAATGTGGCAAACCTTGCCTCCTGCTTCAGCAACCGAAGAAAGCCTTCACCCGACTGATTCTGCAGTCGCCAATCGAGCAAGGTGAGGGCGGGGAGGACCGTCTGATGCCTGAGGAACCGGAGCGCGGCTTCGGGGTCCTGATGGCTGTAGAGCAGGGTGTCGACACCGGTGTGGGCGAGCGCCAGGCGGAAGAGTTCACATTCACCGGGGCTGTCGTCGAGCAAGAGGATGGACGGATGGCGCTGCATATATGGAAGTATCAGCAGGAGATGTGCCGAGGGTTTGATGCGGGAGATTGAATATGAACAATCTTAGTCTATTCTATAGTTTAAGTATGTGAAGGTAAGGAGATTGATGATGGTGAGTTGGGCGCAGGACTAGGGAGGAATTCCATTGGGGATGGAAATTTTCCAGATGAGGACTGAGACGCTGCCGGTCGCTTCTCATCTCCCGGAGCGACCCTTCGGGACACGGCCAGGCGGAAACCGCCATCTGAATGGCCGCCTTGCGGAATTCTCTCAGGCACGGTTGTGCCGACCGTGTGCTTCGGTCAGTTCCAGCTTTCCTTCCCGGCCATGTCTCGGTGGGGCCCCGCTCCTCCGATGAAATCGCTCCGACAGCGCGTCATATCCTATCTTCGCACCAAGGAGGGGGAGGGGAACGAGCAAGCTTGGAAGGACCATTGATAGATGGTGCCCTCGCCTTCGCTCCAGTCGCAGTATGGACCACCGGGGCTGCGATTTGAAAGGTTCACGCATCGCACCTGAGGAGGGGGGTGGGGACGAGCAAGCTTGGAAGGAGCATCGTATACCCGCTCCTCCGATGAAGGCGCTACAGCAGTGCCTCTTGTCCCATATGAAACCCTGGAGGGAAGGGAAGGATCAGCAAGCTCGGCAGGACTAACAGAGGGCGGTCTTCCCTAGGCGGCCGCATGCTGGATAGATGTTCTCCCTTGGCAGTGTGTCTTGACCGGGGAGCTTACAGTGGGCCGAGCCGGAGACGGGGTCGCGCTGAACGAACATCCTCACTCGGTGACGGGCCGCGAAGGGTGATGCCTACCACCAGATCTGCGGCAAGGATCGGGAGTTTGCTTGAGGCGGTTGCTCAAGAATGATCGGACGTGTGCTTACGCGGGAACGTCGACGTACTCGACGTGGCTGCTGGGAGGTGGAATGGGAAGGCCATCAGCTTTGAGCCCTTCCAGATGAAACTCAATGGCTTCGCGGATCAAAGATTCTGTTTCTGCAACGGTGGCACCGGTCGCGATACATCCCGGCAGGTCCGGAACATAGGCTGCATAGTTTGAAGGGGCCTTTTCGATCACGACGGCGTACCGCATATCAATTCACTCCTTTTTTCCAACCCGCTTGCTTAAAGATACTAGCAAGCGTTCCAGGTGGCAAGTCGTTGCTCGGTTTGCCGGCTACGGTGACTCGGCCAGGTTTTGTAGCATGTTTGAACTGACGGTGGCTGCCTTACGTGGCGACAAGAAACCAGCCGTCTTCCCGCAATCTGCCCAGCACCTCTCCAACTTTCACGCGGAGAGGGTAACGTACTCATTTGAAGAAGCCAAGTCCCAAGAGCCCCATAATGATCAATTACGATAGGGTGGAGTGGGAAGGGGAAGAAGCTCAGCCGGGTTGCTTCGACCGTTGGACGTTCCGTGCCAGCAGCCACGGCATGAAGGCGAAGAGCAATAGACTGAAGTAGTAGGCCGTGCCGGAGACGGGATCACGGTCAAAGAAGACCTCACTCAATGACAGGCCGCGCAAGGTGATCCCCACCTTCACATCTGCCGCGAGGACGAATCCCAGCGCTAAAAGTCCCGCGGCAATCCTGCGCTGCGGCTGAGCGTCAGCCAGTAAGTGTCGGTTCAGCCAGCGAGCTGCGAAGACGATCACGGTCAGCATGAACGGGATCTCCAGCAGTTCCGCAGCCCGTTCACCCACGAGCGGCAGGATCACCAAAACACGAACGGTTCCCAGCAGGAACCCCGCCCCGAAGACGAGCAGAAAATACACCAGTGCCGGCTTCAGTGTGTTCATGTCCGCGCCAGCGTAAACGAGCACGCGAGTGCCGTACATGTCTTTAGGGGGTAAGAGTGGGGCCATTGTGTTTTTTTGTCACTCACCGGCCCCGCCTGCCCTGAGATTGTCGAAGGGTCGCTCACCGCATCCAAACTGCTTCTACGTCACAGCCATCGGCGGACTTGCGATGTGTACTGGGCGAACTCTTGTCCGAACAGCGCGGTGAGAGCGCGCTCCTCCGGTTCGATTTGGAAGCGGTTCATGTAGAGGATGAAGGCCGGAAGAGCGAGAAGAGCCAGGCCGTTCGACAGGTGCAAGCCCCACGCGATGAGGGCGAGGAAGAATCCAAGATACATGGGATTGCGCGTGTACCGATAGATGCCCGACGTCACGAGCGATGAGGTTGAGGATGGCTTCATCGGATTGACAGTCGTGTGCGCCTTCCGGAACGACAGCGCCGCCAGTCCTGTGATCGCCACACCGGCGAGTGCGACACCCGCTGCCGCTATAGGCATCGGCTCAACCGTAAATGCGAATGCCGGGAAGGATCGGGCGAGGAGCCACATCAGCAGCGCGATCACAGCGCCGACGACAACCGGCGGAATCTTCAATTCCAAACTATTCATGCTTCACATCCCTTACCCACTCTGTTGACTCGAAAGAACGGGTTATTCTACTTTTCCACCATCCCTCCTCGCTACCTGCTCGCTGCGTTGTGTCAGTTTTCCGCACCTGTCGACTTTTCTATACTAACAGAGTACCCTTCCGCCAATTTGTTTGGAGGGCGACATTCAACTTAGTAGATTGTCTCGGCCATGCAGACTGTGATGAGTCATTGAGCTCTGGGCTGGAGAGAGAGTCGTACCATGATACCTCGCCTCTGTCTGGTCACCGGTCTGTTGTGCATCATCGCCGCACTGGTGTTGGGCGGTCAGTCATTGTGGTTCTGGATGAGCGGGGTGCGGGTTGAGGGGACGTTGGATCGGATTGCCGGCGATAATCTATCCAGTTACTTTGTGGTTCGATATGAGAGTAACGGGCGAGTCAAGGAACTGGAAAGCCACCGCTACCGTGGGACGGATACCCATTGGCGGGTTGGAATGCCCGTGACGGTGCTCTTTCCCCCCGACAGGCCGGAAGAGGCGCAGATCTTCACGTTTGCTGAACAGTTGGGCGCACCGATCATGTTTACTATAGCGGGCGCAGGCTTGCTCCTTTACGGTCGGAAGGTCTTGTACCGGCCTCCAGGGCTCAAGAGCACAATCGTCCCAAAGGCAAGAAGGTGCTTGTCTAGTTGGTGGTTCTGGGGGTGGTGTGTGAGAACCGCCAGAAAGAGAAGAGCTACTTGAAAAGAAACGAAAGAACGGTTCCTGCTGCCTTTGAACCACATTGCTTCACGGGCGATCCCACGCGCCCTCTGTCGATGCCGTCGAAATCCAACGATACCGAGTCCAAGTCATCGACCCCAAGAATCGGAGAAAAAAGCACACTTGTTCTCTCCTGCCGCTCAGGAAGCCGATAGTAGTAGAGACCGATCTGCTTCGACGTCATTTTGATGAGACGGCGCACCAACACCCCATCGTCTACTGGAAGCCCAAAGCTTACAGGATCCATCCGGGCGGTCGATATGGCGGCAAAACGGCCCTGCTCTCGATAGGCAAATGCGAACCGCCAGTCCTTCTGGCGGATGTACATGTCCCCTCTGGTGAAACCCATCATCAAAACCGTAGAGTCGTTCGCTTCCGCTGAAAGCTGGCGCTTCATCTGATTAACTAGTTCTTCCCCGATCAGCTGGCCTCGACTTCTATCGATCATCGCTTCTTCGATGCTGATGGCGGGACCGAGCTTGATGTGCAGCCCGAGCGTCTGCTCATAGTAGTCGGCGACTGACTGAAGCGATCTTGGCGGAAAGTCACCAATGGGAATAAACATGATGTGGCAGAGACCATCCGACGCCGCCAATCTCTGCATGCCTCCATAGCAGAGAGCAAGAACGCCGGCGATTACGAGGAGTTTCTTCATCCCCTAACTCTTCACCGCTGTCAGGTCGTTGAGAAATTTGCGAAAGGCATCGTTCTTCATGAATCGCTGAAAGGAAGAATCCTGCCGCGGATCAGGCATACGTTCTTCGCCTGGAATCTGATTCTTACGATACTGAAAAGCCGTTCGTAACGACTGCATCGCATGGTCGAGATCGTTCATTTCAGCATAGGTGCAGGCCAGATTGTAGTGGAACATGGGATACGCAGGATCGGATTGTATCCCTCGCTCAAATGTGGCCTTGGCCTCTTTGAGTCGTCCGGTCATGCCATAGGCCATACCCAGATTGTCGACCAGGACGCGCCATGAAGTCTTATCGAGCTGCGGCTGCGCCTTCTCCAAGTCCAAGGCCTTTTGATAGGGCACGATCGCTTGGTCGTACTTGTTCTGTAAGTAGAGTGCACTGCCCATGCGAAAGAGTTGCATGCTGGTTGGAGAGGCCTGGGCCTGCACCGGTCGCGTTTGGTCCGGCACTAACTGGACGGTTTTCAGAATGGATTGGAACAGCGGAGCATCACTCTTCGTGTACTGGACTTTTGAAAGATGGATGTCGGCGTAGACGTTATCCTGGGCCAAACATGCGTACAGATTCTTTTGATCGAGGCGCGTCCCCTGAAACTCCACGAGGGTATATTCCAATGTGGGGACTGTATGGGAAACGTTGAGGCTGACCTCCTGTCCGCGGCTGGCAAACGGCCCTTTTTGCAGTTGCTGGAGATGTTCGACGCATCCTTTTGCTGAGGCTCGGCCTTGAACCTTCTCAAGGGTAACCGACGCATTGAGCCCCGTCGTGGGATTCGATGCCATGAGGTACCGGCGACCGTCCGGCTTGACGTGATCGGTGTCGATCTTGAAGCCGGTTAGGTCGATTGAAAGTCCCAATCCCTTCTCTGACCATACCACGACTGTTCGCGGCCATTCCTCCGCTGCCGAGAGGGGCGCACTGTAGATAACGACGCATATCAATAGACAAGGAGTACACCACTTGATGCTGCCTGCGAGAACTGATGCTTTTCCGTAGTTCATCTTGTCTTCTCCTCTCGAGCGACTCAGATTTCCTGCAGCTAGTCTAGGCCTGAAGCCCAGGTCTCCGAAACAAATTGGTATTTTCTTGCAATGGTGTAAAGGAAGGCGAACCATGTCGGCCCATCTGGGGCCGCCGGATTTGTTTTCGCTGTTCCCTCGATAGGTTGTGGCGTTTTGGTGTCCCGCGAGGAACACTCCACAGGTAACCGGATATTTCAATTGGCCTCCTTTTTTGATTGCGAACAGAATCGAACGTTCGCGATGGTACGCGAACTCCGGGGATCATCTCGTGACGCACCTGCCAAGCCTTGCGTTTCGGAATCCTATCCGCATACCATCGAGCATGATCGTTGTACGATTTCACCGTCCGTAAGAATTTCACTCCGGGGGAGCCTATGGCTTCTACCCGTCGTTTCATCGTTTCTTTCTCGTCCCCCTCACTCTCACATGTCTCGTTTGCGCCCTGGATAGACTCCAGGTCGCAGGAAGGAGGGTGTACCCATGCCCGAACTGTTGCAGTCTGCATTCGCCATGGGGTGGCCGCTACTGCTGCTCCTTGCGATGTTCCTCGTCTATCTGTTGGTCCGGATCCGCGATCCGGCGCTCCAGCGTCAGGCGCTATCGAAGGGTTCTGCTGCGATGTTGGCCATGGTCCTCCTGCTGATCGCGGTGGCCAATGTGCGGCTGAACTTCTTCGGCG
>FRDC01000276.1_pt1 | contig 17819 bp, 17 predicted proteins | sample 1106171 | NCBI WGS metagenome assembly FRDC01 (sample SAMEA3930566, study PRJEB13176) | freshwater metagenome | biome: Drinking water system; feature: drinking water; material: water | place: Singapore | collected 2014-12-20 | reverse complement strand
TTGAACCGAGAACGCAGAGACGCAGAGGGGTTAGGAAAGTGAAAGATAATTGAGAAAATTAATTAAATTTCTAAAATTCAAAAATTTATTTTTGAATTTGTTTAAATGTATGAAATGGCGAAATTGCCGCCGGCAATGAGCGCGGTGAGTGATGCGGATAGAGCGATGCTGGTCATAAAGAGATAGACGGCAAGGAGCGAGACGCCGACTTTATAAGAATGTTTTGCGATCTTACCGTAATCTGCTTCGGCTTTGGTGAGAGAAGCGATCAAATCCATCATGGAGATGGAAAATGAGATGGAAAGTCCTAGGGATGAAAGGAGGGTGATAACATGAGTCGAAACTGCAAACCTTTCAAATGTAGCAACCCAACTCGCGAAAGTGACCCATTTTTGAGCCACTTCGGCTCCTCCTTGAATCGAATGCTCACCGAGCACATATTGTTCGGATGAGAGGGATAGATTCGCAATTTGCGTGATACGGCCAATGGGGGAAAGCAACGCTTCTAACCCTGTGACCATCGGCTCAAACCCTTTTAAATATTCGATTTGACGGATCGCCTTGAGAGCAAGACCGGTTCGAAATACGGCAAGTCCATAACCATCGATCTCATGGAGCGATTGTTTCCATTGAGGGTCAGGCGACTGCCCTAAAGTTGTAGCAGAATAGGTAATAGAAGGATCGAAATCAACTGCTCTAATCATGCTCTAATTATAGCAGATTTTTGAATATTTTTTAACGAGATTTGTAGTCAGCGATTTTTGTCGTAAATGACGCAGCCTCAAAGACTAACATCGATGCTTTACAGGCGACAGGTCGGTTTATCAACTTACATCCTGTCAATACCGTGACCATCAGCGATGCGAGCGGCTTCATCCAGGGTTGGTAACGACTTTCGTCTGAAGGCTTTGCATAATATGCAGAGTATAAAGCACTTAGGTCATTAACAGTATCGGCTACCAATACCACAGCTGTGAAGGGGGATTTTTCCGAACGAGCCATTCCCGAATTGAAAATTTTACTAGCAACGAACTGCACGCAAAGCGTGCATTGCGCCACTACCTCGGCAATCACAGAGATGTCAGCGGACTGAATTGTCTTCCAATCTTTCTTATTCCAAAGTTGATGGAGCGCAACGCCCGCAGCAGGAAAGGCAAAGACCTCTTGCGCCTCTTGGGCTACCTCTACGATACGCTTAGCTGTCGGATCTTTATCCCAGCGCAAATAGGCGCGGGCGCAGAGTTCTGCGCCCACAAAAAGTTGCTTAGGTTCTTTTTTAGAGAAATAAGTCGCTAGGCTCATGTGCTCTTTGTTTTAGCAAAATGTAACACGTAGCTTCCATAGAGTCTTTGGACAACGGGCATTACACCTGTTCCCACAGACGCGTAGAAAGACCATTTTTTGAGAGACTCAGCTTTTGAGATTTGGCTCACTGCCAAAACCGCCGATGAAAAAACATAAGTTGCACTCGTTGCCAAGTTGATGTAGCTATTAACTTTTTCAGCAGTTTCATCATCCTTAAGCATTTTTAGAACTTTTAACTCTTGTTGAATAAAGTGTGCAGCAACTCCTGTTCCTGCAACAACATAGATCCAAGGTTTTGCTTGATTGAGAAATCCAGGTACGACATCTGGCTTCACTTTATTTACAAAACTAATTGCATCGGCAACACCGATAAACCAAAACCAGACTTTGGACAATCTGTCAGATACAATTTCAAAACCTTCATTTCTCTCGCGAGTTCTAGTATATGATGATACCTGATTTGTTTTAGTTGCCAAAGCTTGGCACATTTCAGGAAACTTTGTGATAACCTCGATAGCGCTCAATGTCGCTTTGATTGCAGATCCATAAATCCCTAAATTGATTAAGGCTTTAGAATCATTTTGGGTATAATTCATGTAGGTTAAGAGCAAATCCCCAGTTCGACCCAAATAAGTTTTTACACCATCTGCCCTCATATCTTTGGATCCAAGTGTCAACACAACGACATTTTTAGCCGACGCAGGGATAAACGACCCTAGTGTTGCGAAAGTTGGTGCAACATATCCATCAAATACTTTGACTCCGAATTCAGCAAAACCCATAACACACTCCTTATAATTGTTAAGAAAAATTTAGGCTTTCGAATAAGAAATGGTAAACAATTAAGGATTATTTATCTAGCAGATTTTCGGGGGCTGGTGAAGTCCCCGGAGAAAGTCGCCAATCGAAAGTGTTTTTTTACCTTCAAGCTGAACGTCTTGTAGAATTAAAAGGTCTTTTCCGCATTCGATAATCCATTCTTTTTGGGAGATGAGATGTGTTTTTTTGGGAGTGGTTGGAGCATGATCGCGTGTGGAGGAACGTTTGATTTTTAATTTTTTAATTTCATCGCCGATTTGAACTTGAGTCCAGGCTCCTGGATGAGGTGCGAGGGCGCGGATCTGGTTGTGGATCGTGAGTGCGGGTTGAGACCAGTCAATCACCAGATCGGCAGGGGTGATTTTAGGTGCAAAGGTGACTTGGGAGGGATCTTGGGGTATTCCGGTGACTGTTCCTTTTTCAAATTGTTGAAGAACGGTAAGAAGTGGTTCTTTCGCTGCGATGGCAAGAGCCGATTGGAGCTCTTCATGGTTCATGTCGAGAGGAATTGGTATTTTTGCAGTCCCAAGCATATCACCTGCGTCGAGTTCGAGCACCATTTTCATGATCGTGACGCCGGTTTCTTGATCGCCTGCCATGATACACCGTTGGATGGGAGCAGCACCTCGCCATTTGGGGAGGAGGCTGGCGTGGACATTGATCGGCCCTTTTTTCGGAACGTTGAGGAGTGGTGTTTTCATAATCTCGCCGTAAGATGCGACGACAAAAAGATCAGGCTGAAGTGTTTCCATGAAAGCGACGAAATCACTGCTTGAGGCTTTAGGGGGTTGATAGAGAGGGATGTGAGGGTGCTGGGTTTGGAGCCACTCTTTGACGGGACTGGGCATCAGTTTGAGGGAACGGCCTTGCGGTTTGTCAGGGCGTGTGACGACAGCTACAATTTGATACGGCGTGGCAAGAAGATGCTGCAGAATGGTGACTGAAAACGAAGAGGTACCAAAGAAAACAATTTTCACGTGATCTCTTCTTCGAGAAGCTCTTCGTATTCGGAGAGTTGTTCCAAAGAATCAGGATCTTTATAGGAGTAGAATCCAATAAGTCCACGTCGTGAGGCCAGACAAAACTCAACCCAATGTTGCACATAGAGGTTGGGTTCGACTTCTTGTTGGATTTGTTCGAGTGCCTCGCTCAAACTCAAACCTGACCTATAGGTGAGTTTGAAGGCACGGGCTAAATCGCGGCGGACAGTGAGGGGAAAACCGTTCCGTTTGAGGCCGATGAGATTGAGGCCTCCCATTTTATAGGGGACGCCGGCGCCAATCGTGTAGGGAGGAACATCATGTGTCACACGGCTAAAACCGCCGACCATTGCATAACATCCAATCCGTGTAAACTGATGAACAGCTGTCATTCCACCGATAACGGCACAATCTTCAATGATGACATGCCCTGCTAAGTTCACGGCATTCGACATGATGACCCGATTTCCGATTTCACAATTGTGGGCGACGTGGCAATACGCCATGATGAGGCAATTATCGCCGACGCGCACGACAGAATTTTCCTGACACGACGAGTTGATGGTGACGTATTCACGGATTTCGCAATTTTTTCCGATAATGACAAATGTTTTTTCACCGCGGAACTTTAAGTCTTGAGTTTTTGTTCCAATACTTGCTCCCGGCCAAATCGTGGTCCCTGCTCCAATGGTGGTATGGCCATCGATGTAGACATGCGATTTTATAGTGACATTGTCTTCGATGGTGACGGTACCTTTAATGACGGCGTAGGCCTCAATGACAACGTTGTTGCCAATCTTGGCGTCTAGCTCGATGATTGCCGTAGGGTGAATCTGTTTTTTTGTCATAATCAACTCAACATTTACAGTTGTTTTTTGTCCACCAAAGCAAACGAAATCTCTGCTTCGACGACAACTTGTTCATTTACGAGGGCTTTCGCTGCCACTTTGCCGCTTTTAAAGCTAATATGTTGTCCTGTGACGTGAAGCATCAGTACGTCTCCTGGCATCACAGGCTTTCTAAACTTGGCATTGTTGACAGTGAGTAGTACAGCAATTTTTTCTGTCTGCAATTTTTGGTGCACTAAAATTCCGCCCGCTTGTGCAAGCGCCTCTAAAATGAGGACGCCGGGCATGATGGGCGCATCGGGAAAGTGGCCCACAAAAAAATGTTCGTTATGGGTGACGTTTTTCTGTCCGATGATTAGATTATTTTCTAAATCTAAATGGACAATCCGGTCGACGAGTAGAAAGGGATACCGGTGGGGTAAAATTTGAGCAATTTTTTTCGCATCTAAAATAACGGTTTGTTGCGGCACTGTTTCGTTCATAGTTTCCTCAGAGATTTACGCAGCTCTTTTGCGATGGCGTGGTTGGCTGCATGTCCTGTTTTGATTCCGATCAAATGGACATGGAGCTGCCAGCCGAGAAGAGCGATATCACCCACAACATCGAGCACTTTATGACGCACCATTTCGTCAGAAAAACGTACCCCATCCGGGTTGAGCACTCTTTCGCCATCAATGACTACACCATGCTCAAGTGCACCATTTTTGAGAACACCTTTTTCAATCAGCGGGGCAATTTCTTCATATAATGCGAATGTTCTGCAAGGAGCGATTTGTTCTTTAAAAGAGTTGTAATTCACGCCGAGACTAAAATATTGCGATTGGAGATAGGGAGATTGAGGATAATGAAGCATGTAACTGACTCTAAATTCATGTGCAGGAAGGGCGATAATTTGTGTATCACCGATCGTAATCGAACACGGTGCATCTAACGTATAAACTTCTTTAGATTCCGCTTGCTCTTGCAGTCCCACTTTCTCAATAATCTCAATGAATGGGAGGGCGCTTCCATCAAAAATCGGCAGCTCAGGGCCATTCAACTCAACAATCAAATCGTCGACACCGCTGGCATAGAGAGCGGCCATGATATGTTCTATCGTTTGAACAGCTGCTGCCTGCGTTCCAATCTTAGTCGTTCGAGTCGCTTCAACAACATTCTCTGTTTTTGCAGAAATTTCAGGGCATCCTGGCAGATCGACGCGTCGAAAAATAATTCCTTTACCTACCGGCGCAGGAATAAGTTTAACCGTCACATCTCCCCCAGTAAAAAGGGGCTTTCCTTGAAAGGTTGTTTCTTCTTTGAGCGTCATAGAGCGCATTTCGTAGAAATTTATCCTATTACAACTTTCAAAACAAGAGATTTTATAGGGGTGTTTTAATTAATTTAGTTACAAAGAATGACTTACGATTGATAAATAGAGTTAACGACAAGAAAATAATTGAAACGACGACAATTCCCATATCCCCCCAGATCGAATATAGCGTCGCAATTTGGTATAAAGGAATTTTTGCAACGAGAACCGCCGGTTGATTCCAATCTGCTAATTCTGCAACAACCTTTCCCATACTGTCGACGGCTGCCGTCACCCCGGAATTGCACGCCCTCACAAGAGGAGTGCCGTTGGCGACTGTCTGAACACGTGCCAAGTCAAAATGGGCTTGCGGTAAGTTCGAGTTGGGGTACCAATTATCATTTGTCACATTGACGAATAGCTCTGCCCCAGCACGTCTTCCTTGTCGCAAGATATCGCCAAACGTCTCTTCATAACAGATCGAGGTTGCAATTGGCACCTTAGAGTGAAAGATGCGTGGCCCTTTTCCATGGGTAAAAAATTCGTTGATTCCGTAACTCTCTGTTAACTGTTTTAACCCATCGAACGGTAGATACTCAGCAAGCGGGAGAAGAATTTGTTTGTCGTACCTCTGCAGCTCTCCTTTGGATGCAAAAAAGGCTGAAGAATAATGGAGCCCATCTTCTTCCCCATCGAGGCCGATAATCATGTCGGCATTATATTTGTGACCTAGTGCGTGGATCCAACTGAAATTAGAGTGTTGATTCGGAACGGCAGCTTCGGGAAGCACAACGAGATCGATTTTTTCATGCACATGTGACAGAAGCGCTGTAATGCGCGCCCATTGGTCATCAGGTGCGATAAAGTCTGATGCTCTTTCAGGAAAATACATTTTTTGTGACGGAAGGACAGCGGTTTGGACAAGGGCCACCGACATCGTCGGCGGATCGAGGAGTTTCGAATGATGGTAACTCCACAAAATCCCACCAACCAAATAGGGGCAAGCAGCAAGGCATGCAGCCGCTTTCCAACGCTTCTTCCAAACAGCCAGATTGGTCAACATCACCATGAAGGAGAGACCAAAAATCCCGAAAAGGGTCACGGCTTGGAGTGAAAACGGAGTTGCTGTGAGAGCAAGACCGACAGGATTGAAGGTTAATCCGCACAAGAAGTGAAGCCGTGACCATTCGAGTAATGCCCATAGAGATGCCGATGCAACAAAGGGTATACGATGGATGTAGGTTGTGAGAAGTCCAAACTGTGCACCGAGTCCGAGCGCAACGGCCCCATAGACGAATAAAATGTAAATCCCCTGGTACTCAATCGAAGTCATCCAGGCGAGCTGGACGAGTTGTATCAACGCAAACCATCCTGTCGCCAGCCAAAACCGTTTCAAAGCCGATTCAATTTTAAATGCCACACGCCAAAACAGGGCAAAACCGCAGACGGCAGCCACCATGGCCAGCAATAGATTGGAAGACGGCTGTCCCCAAGCGACAACCGCACCGCTTACAAGAAATAAAAGTAGATTGATCAACCTTCTGAATCTCCAGCTTTAGCTGATAAGATGAAAAGACCACCTATGATCGCTAGGTTTTTCATAAACATGATCGTTTGAAGATCTCTTTCAGCACCTGTGAGAAGCCAAAAGGAGTGCATGATGATTGTTACCGGGATCAGGAATAGGAGTAAGAGGGTAGCACCCATTTTTACTTTGAATCCTAGCAAGACAAATAAGCCGCCGACACCCTCAAAAATCGTCGAGATAATCAACAAAAGGACAGCATGGGTCGTGACATAGACAATCCCTTGGTGCATAAAATCAGGAAACTGAGTCGCTGTAATCCAATGATTTAAACCCGTAGTCATGTACTGAACAGTCTCATCCCAAGTAAATAATTTAGTGATAGACGATGTGACAAAAATTAAACTGATGCAGATCCGGCCGATTAACATGAGTAACTTATTCATAATGCCCCTTTTGAGTTATGATAATACAACGTGTCATTTTCTTAGAAAAAATATATAATTACAGCATGAAGTTTAGAGAGCACCACTTATCGATCCTTCTGGAGAAACTGAAGAAAGAGTCAACACCTTTGGATGTTTTGCTGCGTCATTATTTTAGACAAAATAAAGCGCTGGGCTCAAAAGATCGGGCATGGGTCAGTGAAACGATCTACCATTATGTCCGTCATCAAAATCTGTACGACGAACTCCAACTCTCCCCCATGGCGACTCTTCCCGACACTTCCAAGATGCCTCTCCATCTCCGTTTAGGAGCACCTCAAAAACTGATCGATCATCTGATAGAGGCGTATGGCGAAGCAAAAACCGTGGAAATTTGTGAGATTAACCAAACCCGTGCTCCTGTCACGATTCGGACCAACACCTTAAAAATTTCGCGCGATGCCCTTCTTCAAAAACTCTCCTCCCAATTTGAAGTCTCTCCGACACAAAATTCCCCTCTTGGCATTCAATTTCTTAAGAAAGTCAACTTCTCTGAACTGCCGGAATTCAAAGAGGGTCTCTTCGAGGTGCAAGATGAAGCGAGTCAACTCGCTGCTCTTCTTGTGACCCCCTCTCCCAAAGACCAAATCCTCGATTTCTGTGCCGGAGCTGGCGGCAAAAGTTTAGCGATTGCTCCCCAAATGAACAACTCAGGCCAACTCTACCTCCATGATATCCGACCTTCAGCCCTCCTCGAGGCAAAAAGAAGGTGCAAAAGGGCCGGCATCCAAAACGTTCAGTTCAATCTTCCTCAAAAAAAGCAATCGATGGACATTGTCATCGTCGATTCCCCTTGCAGTGGAACCGGCACCTATCGACGGAATCCCGACCTCAAATGGAAATTTGATCAGATCGATCTTCCGGCCCTCATCGAGGAGCAACGGAAAATTGTCGATGAAGCGATGACGTATTTAAAACCGGGTGGAACCTTAATTTATATGACGTGCACCATTCTCCCCTGCGAAAATGAAGAACAGGCGAAGTATTTTCAAAATAAATATAACCTTACCGTCTCGAAACAGTTCCAAACCCTCCCCGTCTCTGGAGGAATGGATGGTTTCTTCGCCGTTTCTGTAAAAGAATCAATTTGCTAGAATTTAACGAAGAGGCCTCACATGAAGTATTTTTTTCTTCTCCTATTGACAGCGACAATTCTCCATGCTGCTCCCAAACACGATATCGTGATCAATAACCGCATTTTGACCACAGTCAATGGACGCACCATTTCCGTCTTAGATGTGATGAAACAGATGGATGTTTTTTTGAGCCAATATTATCCCGAACACTTGAATTCTCCTGAAGGACGCATGCAATACTACACGTCGCAATGGCAACAAACGCTCCAGAGAATGATCGACGAAGAATTGATGGTGGCTGACGCCGAGAGTAAAGAAGTGAAAGCGACCGATGCTGAAGTGCGGGAAGAGATTCAAAATCGGTATGGACCGAATGTGATGGGATCGCTCGATAAACTCGGCATTTCGTATGAAGAAGCCAAAAAAATGATCCATCAAGAGATCGTCGTTCAAAAAATTCAATGGCTCCGCGTCACTTCCAAGGTAATGTCGAACATGACGACGCAAGTGGTGAAAAAAGAGTTTAACGATTACCTCACCAAAAACCCTCCTAAAGATCTTTGGACTTACCAATTCATCACAATTCGTGACGACGATGTGAATCATGCAATGCAACTTGCCGAGCAAGTTGCAGAAGATCCGCTTGCTGCCTATCCAGAACATCAGGGAAAAATCTCTGTCTCATCCGAACTGCAGATGGAAGAAAAAGATCTTGCACAGCCCATCCGCGAAGTGCTCTCCAAGCTGACAATCGGCTCCTGGAGCCAGCCTGTGATTCAAAAAAGTCGCGATGGCTCGCAAGTCGTTCGGATTTTCCACCTCAAATCGCATGTGAAACAAGAGTCACCCCTCTTTCAAACGATGGTCGCTGGTCTTAAAAATGAACTCATGAACCGGTATGCTGACAAAGAGATGGACCTCTATGTCACCCGGTTGCATGAAAGATTCAACTTTGACCAAAATTCGCTCGACATCCCGAAGCACTTTGAACCATTTTCTCTTAGATAATGCTGTATAAACCGTCGGAGTTGAAAGCGTTTTTGGCAGAGATAGGTGCAGCGCCCCAAAAATTTCTCTCTCAAAACTTCTTAATCGATGGAAACATCGTTCGAAAAATTGTTCAATTTGCTGATGTCAACCCTAGCGACACGATTTTAGAAATTGGTCCCGGTCCCGGCGTTCTCACAGAGCAACTTCTTGCTCAAGGGGCCACAGTAGTTGCAGTAGAAAAAGACCGAAAATTTGGAGCAGCCCTCCACCGGCTACAGACACCCGATCACAGACTCCACGTTTTTGAAGAAGATGCCCTCAAGTGGAATCCATCTCACCATATTCCGCAGGGCTCTAAGCTCATTGCCAACCTTCCTTACAATATTACCACACCGATCTTAACGCAGTTTTTACCACGCCATGATCTCCTCTCATCTATCACAGTCATGGTACAACGAGAAGTAGCCGAGAGAATGGTGTCAAAACCTGGATCAAAAGCGTATGGATCACTTTCTGTCTTCGTCCAATTTTACTCCGACCCATCGATTGGATTTATCGTCGAACCAACCTGCTTTTATCCAGCCCCCAAAGTCCAATCGGCCGTCATTCAACTCCGCCTTAAAAAACCTCCCATACAAGAGACTGAAAAATTTTTCCAGATGACACGCGCTGCATTCGGACAACGACGGAAAATGGTTGTCTCAACGCTCAAACACCATTATGCACTAGAGCGTATTGAACAAGGGCTAAAAAAAATCGGGAAAGGACTCAAAGTACGGCCCGAAGAGTTATCGCTGGGCGATTTTTTGGTGCTTTTTGATGAAATAATAGAGAAGTAGAATCACCTGACTGCCTAAAAATAGCGCTAAACACAACGTTTTGTATGCTGAGCAAAAGTCGACACAAAGCGCCCACCACGTTTTAGAAATGGCAGTCGTTGCAAAAATCGGCTTTTGCAGAAGAAGATTGCCTTTAGCATCGATACAGCGGAGGTTTCCGACATGATCTCCGACCTTCAGCGGAAAATCTTTAACAAGCCATTGGATTTCTGCGCGAAACTCAGGCTCTTCTGCTGGATAATATTCTAAAATTGCATCGTCTTTTAATACCGCTTTAAGATCACCTGTTGTTCCACGTATGCGATGAGAAAAAAGATCACTCTCTCGTGCATACAAAGTGCGATACACCTTTTTCTCTGAAAAGGCCGCATCAAACAGCTTAATCACATCCCGATATCGGTCATGGCTTTCTTGGCATTTAAAAACCGCTGCAATGAGCGTTCTCCCCTCATGCGTTGCAGCCCCCACAAATGTAAAACCGGCACGTGAATGATAACCCGTTTTAACTCCTATCGCCTTTGAATAATAGTGAGCCCCTGGTTTCAAAAGCCGATTATGTTGAACAAAATATTGGGGAGGCTGAAGATTGGTCTGCGGTTTTAAATACCGAGTCGTTTGCACAAGTTCGCGAAAAAACGGATGTCTCATCGCAAGCCTTGTAATCTGTGCCATGTCATACGCTGTCGTCCAGTGGTCATCATGGTGGAGTCCTTGCGGATTGACAAACTGTGTCTCTAATATGCCGTGCTGTTTTAAATAGAGATTCAAATCGGCGCAAAATTGACCAATATTACCCGAGACATATTCCGCCAAAACATTCCCTGCATCACACCCCGAAGAAAGCATCAGCCCATATAACAACGAACTGAGAGACATTTGCTCACCTGGTTTGAGCCAAATCATCGTCCCATCATGTTCGAGTCGATAGGGAGGATGTTTAGAACCCTCCGCCTGACGCGTGTAGGCATGCACAGTATGGAGCGCTTCTTTAGACGCTAGCGCCATCTCATCGAGGCGCTCTCCCTTTTTCTCAAGCACATAGAGCGCCGTGGCGATTTTCGTCGTACTGGCAGGCCAACATCTGGCATGAATATCTTTCGCATACAAAATCGCTCCCGTATCGGCATTCATTAAAATCGCAATCGGTGCCGAGACCTGCACAGAGAGCGGTTTACTATAGAGCGCTACAGTCGAAAGAAATGTCAATAAAATGAGACGCAGATTCATACGTTGCATTCATTATGTCGAAATCTCCCATCAATTGGCAACACTAGATTCTAATACGGAAGGGTAACATGCTTATGGGAGAAACGTATCCAATTTCATAAGCGCAGAGTGGATACGAGAACGCAGAGACGCAGAGGCTTTTTTTGAGCGTTGCTCAAAAAAAGCAATTAAATTCTCCTAACCCCCTCTGCGTCTCTGCGTCCTCGGTTCAATCTCTGCGCTTATGAAATTGGAAACGTTTCTCCCAAATGCATGCTCGCCTCTCCCTGAATTTTCTCTTTTTAACACTCTTATTCCCAGAAATTTGCAAATTGTTAAAAAAAATAGTTGATATACAGGTGGGTGACGTGTATTTACATATTTATAACGTATAATCAAGGCGAGAATAAATGCTGACACCTGCACAACTTGAAGAAGCTTTTGTAGAATTTTCACAAAATTTACCTAAGCATGCTCCAGATGGAGTGATCTCAGTTGATTTGAACTTACTGCATGATTTAGGGCTTCTCCAAAATGGAAAGTTTGACCAGTCATCAACGACAGATGAGCTCATGCACTATTTTCATGTGCTTGAGACAGCAGACAAAGTAACGCTTTTTAACGAACAATTCGTCGTATGGATTCTTCCGAAAGTGATCGACGAGAATCCTCTTACACTCACGTTTATTGGAAGATTGCAAGCAACAAAGCCGAATTTAGAGCTCGTGTTTTCAACAACAGGTGTTTACAACACGCCTAAATTTATCTTAAAAGTGCTCGAACACTTCTTAACGGAAGTGATCGACACAGAAGCGATTATCTCATCGATTAATCGTCCGAAAGCGTCATGAAATAGGTCTTCTGGACGACGGCTGCGATTTTCTTTGCTAAATCGTCGTAGAGTGGTGTTAAAACGTTATCTTGTGCACCTTCGACAGAGTCGAGTTGCCCTTCTGAAAAGTCGATCACTTTCTGAAGTTTCCCTGATGGCGAGACGAAGGCAAGTTCACGGATGGTACTCGCATCGATGAAATCGTATTCCGCAGAAGATGTGACAACGATTGGGCCTAAAATGGGAACATCTTCCGAAGCGCGGTAAAGTGTCACTTCTGCAGCCGCATGACGTCTTTTCTCGGTGGCCAGAAGGTTCTTCTCGATATCCGCCTTTTTCTCCGAACGGTTATACCGATAACCGATCACTTCTTCGTTATTGCCCACGAGGGCGATTTTAAGAATCAATTCGCCGCCGGAATTGACATAGTCGTAAAGACCTGTGCGATTCATCTCCAAAATGACAGCATTTGTTAAAAACCCTTCATCATCACCGCGTACATACGGTATCGAGAGCGTCGGTTTATCATCGGATGCAATCGTATGATATCCGCAACTAGGGAGTATCAGGAGGAGAAGCTTGAGCAATCTCGGGTTCAGGAATTGGGGCATTTTTACTTTCATGAGCTGACATATCCCCTGCAGGTCGGAGAACGTTCATCCGTTTTTTAGAAAGTTCTGCAGATTTGGTATTGGGGAATGATTTAATAATTTTTGTGTAATAAAGGATCGAAGCGTGCGGTTTTTTCGCTCTCTCGTAAAATTGAGCGATTTCATAGAAGCTTTCAGCAAACACTTCTTGCATATTGCCGTAAATTTTTTCCGCTTCTTCTATTCTTGTATCCATCGGAAAATCTTGGCGGAATTTTTTCAAATTCAGAAAAGCCAAATCGAGGTAATCGGCATCAGGATATTTTTCTTGCGATTGCACTAAATAGACCCGTGCAATTTCAACATAGGCATCGGGCGTCAAAGAATGTTTAGGGAATCGACGAATGAGCGTCTGGAATGTCTCCACACTGGCTGTGTATTCATCATCACCCAGCTGAATAACCCCTTTTCCATATAAAGATTTGGCCGCTAAGTCATCATTCGGAAGAGCGGTGATCACTTCATCATAAATATCGATCGCATCTAATTTAGCAGGGATCCAGCGTGGAAGCATTTCAATCCCACCGACATGTTTTTTATACCCATCTCGATATCTTTCTGCGATATGATATTTCAGTTCAATCGCATCACGAAAATGTTGCAATGCTGTTTGCTTCTTCAAATAGGTCGTGAGGTGTTGATTCGCAATGTCGTAATCGTGCATCTGATAGAAAGCTTGGCCTAAAAAGAAAAAAGATTCTTGATAGAAGGGGGTGTCTGGAAAATTTTTAATCACAATGTTGGCTTGCCTCACGACTTCCTGCCAATTTTGAGCCTGAATTGCTTCCAAAATTAAACTATGATGTTCTTGCACAGACAGCGTCGCAACATCTTCGACATTCATCACTTTCCCATTTTTCACCGTATAAGCGCTAAAAAGTGGCATACAAACGAGCAAAAAAATCCAAGGAAATCTTTTAAAGTATCTCATACTTACCATTATGCAACATATAGTGAAAAAGTCAATGAAGAGGGATAACAGGCTTGAAGGATAAAGGTTTCCAATTTCATAAGCGCAGAGTGGATACGAGGACGCAGAGACGCAGAGGCTTTTTTTGAGCGTTGCTCAAAAAAACAATTAATTTTTCCTAACCCCCTCTACGTCTCTGCGTCCTCGGTTCAATCTCTGCGCTTATAAAATTGGATACGTTTCTCCTACAGACCTGCTCGCCTGCACTAACTATCTGCAACAGAACAATGGATGATTGAAGTGATTTTTTTGAGTTGATGCTCTAAATCTTTTTCGAGAGCGACTCCCCACTTTTGGTCGACGTGGATTTGGGCGTGATTTTTGGTGGAGGAGGAAAACTCGATGATGAGGGGCGTCTTGCCAGGAAACCGGCGGAACAGGTTTTTCATCTCTAAAATGTGTGTATGACGCACTTTATCGATGTCGAGTTTGAGGATCAGTTTCATCGGTTTCTCCTGTGCTTCAGACTTTTTTGCCGCGAGCTTTTTATCGCGCAGTGCAAACGCTTTTTGTTGCGCTTTAATCTGATCGAGCATCCGGTCACATTCGTCGATCATTTTAGCGTCGGCACGTGACAGTTCATCGACCCATTTACATTGCAATTTGAGATCGCCTTCACGCCGATCGACTTGCAATATCGCGTAGAGGAGTTGGTTTTCAGTTAAGATATGACCTTTTTTCTCATAGAGATCGGACCAAACGGGCACTTCAAATCGGAGATGTCCATCGCTGATTTGCAAAATCGCAAATTTTTTCTGCGTTTTCGCCGAAATTTTTATTTTCAACTCATCTAAAATAAAGACGGAGCGGAAAAGAGTGTCACCATCAAGCTGTTCCACATGATGGAACGGAACGCACGAGAGTCGTTTGATCACCTCTTGGTATTCATCGAGAGGATGTCCTGTCACATAAAAACCGAGGAGCTCTCGCTCCCGTTTTAAAAGATGCGCGCGGGGAATCGTTGCACTCATCTTAGGGATAGCAATCTCTTCTCCCGTATCTCCAAACAAGTCGATGAACCCTTTGGCGACTTCTTTCCGTTTTTGAACCGCCGTTTCATACATTGCCTCTAAAGCTTGAATCATCTCGATACGACCTGAACCGGTGAAGTCAAAACATCCCGATTCAATGAGGAGTTCAATCATCTTTTTGCCGACTTTATCGGTGTCAATTCTTTGACAAAAATCGTAGAGCGAACGGAAAGGACCCGATTTTTTCCTCTCGGCGATGATCGCTTCGACGACTCCTTCGCCGACGCCTTTGATTCCGCTCATCGCAAATCGGATTCCTTTCGGTGTGGCGACAAATTCTCGTCCTGATTCATTGAGATCGGGAGGCAGGATCGGCAGATCCATCGCCTGACATTCACCAATAAGTTTAGCCACTTTCGTCACATCATCTCGATCGCACGTGAGGAGCGCCGCCATCCACTCGCCCGGATAATTCGCTTTCAGATAGGCGGTGACATAAGCGAGGTATCCGTAGGCAGCTGCGTGTGATTTGTTAAATCCGTACGACGCAAATTTCTCAATTTTGTCAAAGATTTTCATCGCGAGGTCGGGGTTAATCCCTTTAGCTTCTGCGCCTCGTCGGAATTTGTCGCGTTGGCGCGCCATTTCATCCCGATCTTTTTTTCCCATTGCACGCCTTAAAACGTCACCTTCTCCGAGCGTGTAGTTGGCAAGAAGACTCGCGCTTTGCATCACCTGTTCTTGGTACACCATGATGCCGTAGGTCTCTGCGAGCACATCTTTCATCAGAGGATGGTCGATTTCAATCGCTTCTTTCCCATGTTTCCGTTGGATAAAGGAGGGAATCATTTCCATCGGACCTGGACGGTAGAGAGCGACCACCGCGATCACCTCTTCAAATTTATCGATGTGGAGTTGTTTTGCAAGTTCCTGCATCCCCGACGATTCCATCTGGAATATGCCGTTGAGCTTTCCTTGATTCATCAGCTGGAATGTTTTCTCATTTTCGAGGTCGAGATTGATCCAATCGAGTTGTTTGCCGTGATGTTCTGCAATCGCATCGACCGTTTTCTGAATACTCGTGAGCGTTTTCAGTCCTAAAAAGTCGATTTTGAGCATGCCGACGGCTTCGACCGGCTTCATCGAAAACTGCGTCACTAAAATCGGGCTGTCTTTCGGATTACAGACAGGAATCCGATCGGTCAGCGGATCTCCCGAAATGATCAACCCAGCCGCATGGATCCCCGTGTTGCGCACAGATCCTTCAAGCTTCATCGCAATATCGAGCAGCTCTTTCACTTCCTCATCGGTTTCATATGCCGTACGTAAATCGGCATCGGTTGCAAGCGCTTTCTCGAGAGTGATGCCGAGATCTTCTGGAACGAGTTTAGCGATGCTATTCACCTTCGGAAGCGGAACACTTAAAACTCGACCGACATCTTTGATCGCCATTTTGGCTTTCATCGTGCCGAATGTGATGATCTGCGCCACCTTATCTCGTCCATATTTTTCGACGGTATACTGGATCACTTCATCGCGGCGATCCATGCAGATGTCGACATCGACGTCAGGATACGAAATCCGTTCAGGATTGATAAATCGCTCGAAGAACAAGTTAAACCGGAGAGGTTCGATGTCGGTGATTCCCACCAAAAAGAGGATGATCGATCCAGCTCCCGATCCCCGTCCTGGACCCATCGGGATCCCTCGACGCTTGGCCCAATCGATAAAGTCGTGCACGATGAGAATGTAATCACCCATCTCTTTAGAGATGATGATATCGAGCTCATACTCAAGACGCTTTTTCACCACTTGAAGCGGATCTTGACCCGGATATTTCTCCTGAACCTTTTCAAGCCTTTCAGGTGTGTACCGTGCTTTTATCCCTTCCGCACACAGCTGTCTTAAATACTCCTCTTTCGTCGTTCCTTCAGGGGGAGTAAAGACAGGATAAAAACGGGTTTTAAAATCGAGCTCGACGTTTATTTTGTCAGCAATCGCACCCGACACCTCGAGTGTTTCAGGAAGATCGGCAAACAGTTTTTCCATTTGCTCGGCAGATTTAAAATAATGTTCATGTGAAAATAAAACTTGCCGTTTCGGATTTAAAATGCGCTGCTTTGGATTCCCTTGCGAATCTCTTTCCCAAATTTCAACCGGCTCTCCCGATTGAATGTTCATTAAAATTTCGTGCGCGCGCCAGTCACCCCTCTCCAAATAATTCACCGACTGTGTTGCAACACACGGAATATTTTTCTCTTTTCCTATCGCAATCAGCCTCTTTAACACTACCTCTTGATTGCGCATAAAATCGCGCATATTCTGCAGAAGCCATCCCTCTTTCTCGACTCCATCCCGTTCGAGATCTTCTTCCGACATCCCCAGGCGCTCAATCTGTAGATAAAAATCTTCGCCGAAGGTCGATTGAAACCACTCGATTTCCTGTGCAAGTTCATTCTCTTTTCCTTGCAGAATCAAAAACGGAATCAACCCTTGCAGCGGACCTGACAGACAAATCAACCCTTCCTTATGTTTGGCCAAGAGCTCTTTGTCAATCCGCGGCGTGTAATAAAAACCTTCCAGATGGGCTGCAGAGCTTAACTTACAAAGATTCCGATACCCTTCTTGATTTTTGGCATACAGTAGCAATGGAAATCCTGCCGGCATTCCAGGAACTCGCTTCTTGTCACTCCTGTGAAATGGCGCCAAATAGAGCTCACATCCCAAAATCGGTTTAATCTTCGCCGCCTTACACGCCTTGAAAAACTCCACCGCGCCATACATATTCCCTTCATCCGTCAATGCAACCGATGAAAAACCAAACCCCTTCGCCTTCTCCACCAGATCGTCAATCGACGCCGTCGAATTCAATATCGAATACTGAGAATGCGTATGCAGCGGTATAAAGCCCATACCACCGAGAATACCGAGAATTTATAAGAGGGTCAAGAAGAAGAAAAAAAGAATAAATCGTATCCGATTTCCTAACCCCCTCTGCGTCTCTGCGTCCTCGGTTCAAACTCTGCGCTTAT
>FRDC01004845.1_pt1 | contig 17898 bp, 19 predicted proteins | sample 1106171 | NCBI WGS metagenome assembly FRDC01 (sample SAMEA3930566, study PRJEB13176) | freshwater metagenome | biome: Drinking water system; feature: drinking water; material: water | place: Singapore | collected 2014-12-20 | reverse complement strand
CGAACACACGAGAGTTTACTGACACAATAAATCAGTGACTGCTCCGCCAGCTAAAGCAAGGCGGCTTCCCTTGCTCTAGCCGACAGGCGTACGGAATTACGATTTCTGATTCTCGATATACTTTTTGACCGTAGCTTCCGAAACATGACCGACAGAACCGACATAATACGAACGACTCCACAGCGACGGCAGCCGCGACTTGAGCCACGGAAACTCTTCGCGCAGGACGCGGCTTGTGTAGCCTTTGAACTGCGCCGCGATTTGAGCGGGCGCAAGCGTCGGGTCTGCTTCAAAGAACATGTGAACGTGGTCGGGCATTATTTCGAGAGCATGAATTTGTCCGCCAAGCTCATCAGCTTTTTCGTAAAGAAGCTTTTCGAGCCTGTTTTTCAACTCTCCGCCCAAGATTTTCTTGCGGTACTTGGGGCACCAAACCAAGTGATATTTGAGCGTGAAGACTGCTCCGGCATTCTTGCGGTAGCGTTCGGAAGGCATATCAGTTCACCTCCTGTAGCAGTCTGTGAACGATTGCCGGGGGGCGATGTTTCAGGAATCGCTCCTTTTGTCTCTTACCCTTCAGCTTGCGAAACTCAGCGGCAGTCTGTTGATACTGCTCTTCAAGTTGCGCCTTCAAAGCCTCGCTCTTTATCAGCACTGACGCCATGCACTGAGGTTCACGGCAGTCATACCAAGTCCCGCACCATCTTGTTTCGGGGCTTTGTCGTTCAGTCGGGCGCTCTTCCATTTCCCCATGATCTGAGTTCGACGGGCAGATATTCTTGGTACGACTCTTCCATGCTTCATGATCTAAACCTTCATCAAGCATTGAACCTGTCCCACCAGTGGCGCGGTAAGCCTGCCACTTCTGGGAATATTCTTCCGTTCCTGGTTCGGCTTCACAAAGCATTATTTCATCATAAGCTTTTTGCAGTTGTTCTAATTGCTCTTTATTCACGGTGCATCTCCTTATTATTGGAAGCCTTCTTGCTTCGATTTGGAGTATACGCCTCATTCGATAATTGTCAAGCATCTAATTTGATACTTGGCAGAAATCTATTCTTTTTCTCGAAGTTGGCCGGTAGCCGAGAGAGGCGGTTGCTTCGTCAAAGCCCTTCGCAACCGGTCAAATTCCCCTGTCGGCTACAAGCCGACAGTCCCCTTTGACGGAACTTATGGCAGGCTTTACAACAAAAACCAAGCATAATTTGAAGGTCAATCTCGAAATTCTTTCGTTGGCCAGAAATGCTGGTGTGAGTCCTGAGATTTTGAGCGGGATTGAAACTCGGCTTGCCGCTCTCGAACGCCCTTCCTCGGTTGATCCGAATCCAATCCCCGCGACTGGCATTGACAATCTTTTCATCAATGGCGACTTCGATCATTCTGTGTTGAGTTACACCGGCGCGGGCGCGAACGATGAAGCGTATTTTTGGTATCGTGGCGTTGATACCGCCATGAAGGTCAAAAACGCTGCAACCAATCCTCTTTGGAATCGGGATCAGGGTTGGCTCGAATGGGCAATTTCCACCAATGCGGATGATCTCTCCTACAACTTCAGCAAACGGTTGATTCGACCTGGCCAAACCTACTATCTACAGTTCAATGCTCGAATGAAGGATGGCTTGTCCGGCGCTGGAATGTCCCTTGAAGCTGGTTTTTGGGACAAGACTGGTGGGATTGACAACTGGATTACTGCGTCGTTGTCTGGTGGTGCTGGATCATCAACGATTACGGTGACAAAGGTTGGGCCGGGAGCCGCAACAACGAATTACACCTACGTTTTGGTGGCGATCACGGATAAGAACGAAGTCATTGTGAGTGCGCCCAAGTCGGTGACAGGTGCAGCAACGCTCAACACGACTGATTACAATCAGATTGGCTGGACATTGACAGGCGGAATTCTCAGTTACCGGATTTACAGAACAACGCCGAATCCGGGTTTGATTGGAATTGTGAATTCAGGGGCCAGCACTTTTAACGACACGGGTCTTTTGCTTCAGGCAAATGCTCCGATTCCGGCTCCGGCAGCGGTTCAGGCGAAAACAACGGTTGCGAGTTTTGGAAATGGACTGTCGGCGAACTGGCGTACAATTCGCTTGGCGATTCGAGTTCCTCGGAACTACAATTTCAGCCTGACGGGAGCCGACAAGCAATGGTTTCGGATGGGACTTCGAGGAACGTCGGCAAATTCGATTCAGATGGATCGAATGGGGCTTTCTTTGACGCCTGGTGTCTGGTCGCCGTCTCCGCAGGATCGGCAATCAAACGGCGATACCGTCATTGCTCCCACTGGTGACGGTGAACAAGCTGGAATTGGCATTGATTTTGGACACACTGGCGGATGGTGGGATTTCGCTAAACTTTTGGAGCAGATCAATCAATGAACGAAAACATTCAATGGCAGTCAGTTGACAGCAGTAATATCGAGGCTGTGGCGTATGATGCTGAAGAAAAACAGATTTTTGTGCAATTCAAAGATGGCGCGGAATGGGCTTACGACAACTGCGAACAGAGACTGTTCGATTCATTTTTGAATGCGCCATCAATTGGGAAATTTTTCCACTCGAACATCAAAACGCATTCGGCAGAGAGGTTGAACTGAAAGTTACTTTGGAACATGTTTCCAAGTTTTCTCTAGTTTAACGAGGTCAAGAATGGGAAGTAAATACAACCAATTTATCTTGGATTCCTGGCTCAATCCGAAGATTGTCCAGAACTTTGACGACATCGCCAAATACAAAAACCTGAGCGATGAAGTTTGGACAAACAAGGGTTTGGCTGATTTTGGGCAACGCGAGCAGGAAAAGATTTTCGGCGGCAAGATTGGATCAACGTTGCTCGCCGGAACCGCACGAACACAGGGAGCGCGTGACATTGCTGGTTTGAAGGCGTCTCAGCGGCTTGGGAGCGCGGCAATGAGTCGTCAGGGAAACAATGCTTCTTCTGCTGGTGTCAACTTCCTGTATGACCGAATGCTGAAGCGCGAACAGGATCGTGTGAATGATCGAACAGCGCAGATGGTAACGGGTGGATTGCCCGGTTATTTGAGCCAAAGCGCGGAGTGGGCGGAATCCGGCAACAAGGCTCTGGCTCAGAAAATGGGACTTGGCCAGGCCTATCAAGGAATGTTCAGCAATGCTGTTCAACAGCGGATGAGCAATCAAACCTTCGAAAAGAAAAAGTCTCTCTGGGACAAGATCAAGGAAGGTGTTGGTTTTGCTGGCAACATTCTGGGAATGGCATCCGGCATTGGCGCGATGTTTCCAATGAATTCAGGCGGTGGTCAAGTGGCAGGTCAGGCAGCATCTGGAAACAGGGTTGGAAGAGCCTCACAGAGTGGCGGTTATGCGGGGTACTACTAATGCCGTACAAGACTCAACAATTCCTTTTGACAATGAATGGCGGCGAAATGCCATTGACTCTTTACGGCATCGGAACGCCGCAGATGATTCTCAAAGCTGATCCGAACAATCTTCAACCAATCTACATCGGCAACATTTTTGACAACGGCAACGGCAACCAGATTACGACGTTGGACGCCAACAACAATGTCCAAACGCTTCGGCCTGGCAATGACGTGATTTATGGCGATACGGAGCAATTTGATCGGTTGCCGCGACTCCGAAACTTTTACATTGAAAACAATCGTCGTCACATCATGAGCCAGTGGTATGCAAAGGGAACTGCTGGTGATATTTTGATCGTGACTTGGCTGGATGAGAATAATCCGATTCTCAACACGAGCAATCAATTGATTGATGTAACTTCCACAGGACTGACCAGATGAGCGATGTCGTAATCAACAGCATTACCCTTGAACAGTGGAAGGGGCAGACTTCAGACATTGAATTGCGGCTGACTGTGGATATTCCGTTTACGACTCCACAAGGCGAACAGTTCGGAGCGAATGAGTTTGTTTCAAGGGCTGCTTGTTCAATCAGTTCCAGTGTGATTGCCGGACTTACTCAGTATTCGTTGACCATTCCCCAAATTACGATTCCTGCAACGACTGATGCTCTGGTTGGACGGGCAGCGCGTTACTCAGCCAACTTTCATAAAACAAGCACGGGGGCGAAAATTCAGGCGTGGTCGGGCTTTGATTCGTTTGCTGTTCAAGCATCGCCATCAACGCAAAGCTGGAAAGAAATTCAGGTTTACAATTTCGGCGGAACGATCCCTTCGCCTGATACTCGCACTTTTACCCGGTCGGAGATTATGAGCATCTTGGGGGCTTATGTCCCGTTTCTTTCGGGTTGGAGTGTTCCATTACCAACGCCGCTCAGAACTGCGCTACCGAGTTATGTTGCGCCGGTAATCAGCAACCCACCGACACAGGCTGAGGTTCAGGCGTTGGCAGCACAAGTGGAAGCTTTGAGCGCACGATTGGCGGCATTGATTTTGGACGTGAAACAGTAAGGATTTCTTGGTATAGTTTCTCTGGTTCAAGGTGAACCTATTTCAACGGTGTTTCTCAGTGAGCGGTTTTTCAAGTTTTGGGAACTGCTCACTTTTTTTCAGGAGGCAAATTTTGAAACCGATTCTTTCTCTCGTTGCGCTGACGTTATTTTCAGTCGTAACTTTTGCTCAGCAACCAGTAGCCCCGTCCGATCCCAAAGAAATTATCAAAGCTTTTCCGCCATCGCGTTCAACGCAGATGACGGATGCCCAAAAAGAAGTAGAGCTTGCTCAGGCGCAATTGCAGGCAGCGCAAAGTCGTTTGGCTGCGGCTCAGGCAAATGTCCGATTGATTTTGTATGCGACGGCAGACGACATTGATTTGACGAAACAGGAAAGACAGACCTGTCCGTTTGCTCAAAACAGCAACGGAGCTTGGATTTTCAAATGCCCTGCGCCGGAAAAGCCGGACACCAAACGACCTGAAAAACCTCCGGCTGATGTGAAGCCGAAGGAATAAGACACAACGATTTACTTCTTACGCTAGAATTCTCCAAAACTAGGTTGATTTGCTCGGAGGCTTGGGAAACCTGCTTCCGAGCTTTTTTTATTCCGATGAAACGATTTCTTTTTCTCATCATTCTGCTTTGCCTGACCTGTGCATCGGTTTCCGCTCAGGATCAAGCCAATTTATTCAGGCCGACAGCCACTCCGCCAAATCCGCCTTGTCCTTATTCCAGACTGTTCATGAACCTGTCAAACCAGATGGCTCTGGTCAATTGTACGGGAGTGGTGACGGTAATTGGGGGCGGGGGGGGTGGTGGAGGCACGGTTACGAGCGTGGCTTTGAGCCTTCCTGCCATTTTTACGGTGTCAGGCAGCCCAGTGACCACATCCGGCACTTTGAGCGCAACCTTGGCCGTCCAGACGGCAAATACAGTGTTCTCCGGCCCGTCTTCCGGTGGTTCTGCGGCTCCGACATTCCGTTCACTGGTTGCAGCGGATATTCCGAATCTCGACGCAGCAAAAATTACATCGGGGACAATTGCGACGGCTCGGCTTGGGTCAGGTACGGCAAGCTCAACAACCTTTCTTCGTGGCGATCAGACTTGGGCAACACCGACATTCACAGTAACGGGGGTCTGGGATGCCATCAACGTCGTCAGGGATCATAACTGCGTAGGGAATGATATTGCTGACGATACCGCCTGCCTCAACAATGCCATTACAGCAGCAATTGCCGCAGGCGGAAAGGCAATTTATCTTCGCACTGGAATTTACAAAACAACGGCAAAGGTAACTGTTCCTGGCGGGGTGACGTTGATTGGCGATGGCAAAAACAAGTCCATCATTCACGGAACTGCAAATGACACGATTCTTGAGGTTAAAGGCGGAACCGGCACTTTCGCCTTTGAGGGGCCGGTGATTCATCGGATAGGCGTCAAAGGATCGTCATCGGGGGCGGCTCAGGTCGGCATCAAGGCCATAGATGGAACGTTTGAATTCGCCCACACGATTTTCGATGACATCAGAGTAACGAATACAGGTTCCCATGCAATTTGGATCACCAATACCTTTTCCAGCACTTTTCGACAAGTTACGGCTGGGGGGAGTTTGACGGGATACCCGTTTTTGATTGATTCGGCCAACATGCCGACAAATCATTATGAAAGCCTTTATCCTGAAGACTTGAATTCAACGAGTCCTGCTGGCATCCGAATTCGTGCGGGAGATTTTTACTGTCTTAGTTGCAATGGAATTAACAACTCAAGTTCAAACTCATGGTGGGCAATTGTCGGAGACAAAATCGGTGTTGATGGAGCAGTTTCCAATCGTGCAGCAACACTGCACTGCGAAAACTGCAACATTGAGTCGTCAAAAGAAGGTGGCATCCTTCACTACTACAATTCTTCCAGCACTTTATCAGGACGAACTCTTTTCTCAGGTGATGCAGGATCGTCAGGTACTTACATCGCGCTCAAATATGAAGTGGACAGCGGTTTGTTTCCAGCCTATTTCTTTAAGGGTGCGATTGGGCCGCAGGTTGTTTTTGCCAATTCTCCGTTGAGTTTCTACGCTAATTCAGAACCGATTCACAGTAATGATTTGCCTCCGGTCATAATGGAAGGGATGGTTCGCACAGCGGACGGCAATCAAATTACAGGGTATCGAAACACAACCAACAGCCGGTCGGAAAAGCTTTTGCGAGCAGATGCGCGTAAGCCAATCGTTACAATCACAGCAAATGCCAGTTATACACAGCCTGGCGCGACAAACTATGAAGCCAACTGCGCTCTCGACTGCACATTGACTTTGCCTTCTGCAAGTCTGTTTGGAAGTGCAGAAGAGCTTATTTACATTCGCAATATTGGTGTTGGGACACTGGTTGTTGCTGCAAATTCAGGCACAACGATCAACAGCGGCGGAAGCTATTCTCTGGCATCAGGGGAGTCAGTGGTTTTTCTTCCGCATGTGACTGCGCCGGAAGATTACCGTTTGGTCGGGATTGGTGGTTCTGGTGTTGCGAACCGCATCACCTATTGGAACGACGTTCAGAAGATTACAGGTTCGCCGAATCTGACCTACGATGGCACAACGGTTCTGAATCAGCGAGCAGGTGGCAATCCGTTTTTTGCGGCCAACGACACGACAAATGGAATTACGACACGCTTCGGCCCCCTGGCTGGTGCGCCGGATCGGGCAATCGTTGGAACAACAAGCAATCATCCTTTCGGACTCTATGCCAATAATGCCGAACGTTGGACAATCGGAACAACTGGCCATCTGACACCTGGAGCGGCGACAGCCTACAACATCGGCTCGGCCTCGCTTCCAATCAATGATCTGACCATCGGCGGAAAACTGTATTGGACAGGTTCGACCGTTTTTGATTTTTCCGGTTCTGGAAGTCCTGAAGGTGTTTTGACGGCTGCGGTCGGTTCTGTTTACCGTCGAACGAATGGCGGTGTTGCGACTACCCTTTACGTGAAAGAGTCAGGATCAGGAAACACAGGATGGTCGGCTGTTGGTGGTGGCGGTGGTTCTGGAATCACAACTCTGAACGGATTGACACCTGCAACACAAAGCTTTGCAACGGGAACGTCTGGCACAGATTTCAACATTTCTTCGGCAACTTCGACGCACACCTTCAACATTCCTGATGCAAGTGCAACGGCGCGTGGTTTGGTGACGACGGGAACGCAAACAATTGCTGGTGCAAAATCATTTACCGGTCTTGCAACTTTCAATCCCAGCACGACGCCGCTGACAAATGCGCTGTTGGTTGACATTGCAACATTGGGATCAGCGGGAACACGGGATAGCAACACAATTGTCTGGCGAGGTCGAAGCAATGATGGAACGGCGCATCTGACGGAGTGGCGTTCTTATGTGGATGTAACCAGCAATCCCGGTGCGTCTCAATTTGTGTTGGGCAGTCGGATTGATGCAGCCGCTTTTACGGATGTTTTCACGGTAGGCGATGGGGGACTGGTGACGGGCGGAGATTTTCAGGGAGATACGTTCACGGCGGGAGTAGGCTTTGTCGGTGATGGCTCCGGTCTGACATCTTTGAATGCTTCCCAACTGACAACCGGCGTTGTTGGAGTAAATAGGGGTGGTGCTGGAACAAATAACGGTATTTTGCAGGCAAATGGTTCAGGTGTGGTCGGAACGGTGACGCCAGGAACGGGCATCACCTATTCAGGAACAACACTCAGCGTCAATCAAGGTTTTTCGCCGACTTGGACAGCCGGACACACGTTCACGGCGACAATGACGGCGCGCGAAATTGATCCTCAAACAGACAACACGTACGATCTGGGCACAACCTCGCTGCGCTGGAAAACGGTGCATGTTGGGCCGGGATCAGTTGTTGTTCACAACGATGCGACGAATACGCTGAAAGCTACGTTGGGCTTTTCCGGTTCGACCGCGCAATTGACGACTGACAGTGCAACGCCGCTGCAGCTCCGCACAGGAAGCAATGCGGGCGTTTTTCTGAATACCAATGGCACTGTAGGTTTCAACCTGGCGACGGCAACCAATGGGAATTTTGACTTTCGCCAAATCGCAAACGGCGATCAGATGATTAATGTTCGCCGTGTGACGGATACGACGCCAAGCGGCAATTTCCTGAACTTCGAGAATGCGGCGGGTACGGACTTATTCACGGTTGACAATTCCGGCATCCTGACAGCGGGGACAATTCCCGCGGCGCGGGTCGCCAGTGGCACGATTGCTGCGGCCAATGGTGGGACTGGCCAAGACACGTCCGGCTCAACCGGGATACCGCTAATTACAACCGGCACATGGTCAGTGATCGCCACAACCGGAACGGGCAACGCGGTTCGCGCAACATCGCCAACTCTGACCAGTCCAACAATTAACGGTGGGACACACACTGCTCTGACATCGCTCGGAATCCGCTCGACAGGCACCGGTGCATTCGATCTGACACTGGCCAATTCGGAAAACCTGACAGCCGGGCGGACTTTAACTTTTACAGTCAACGACGCTGCCCGAACGATCAATCTGGGCGGAAATCTGACGACAGCTGCAGCTTTTACAACTTCAGGCGCGAATGCCCTAACGTTGACAACGACCGGCTCAACAAATGTCACACTGCCGACAACGGGCACTCTGGCGACGCTGGCCGGAACGGAAAACCTGACAAACAAGACCGTCAATGGCCTGACAGTTACATCCTCGACCGGTGCGCTAACGATCACCAATGGCAAAACAGCCAGCTTCAGCAATACCCTGACGTTTACCGGAACTGATGGTTCCAGCGTTGCCTTCGGCGCGGGCGGAACCGTCGCCTATGTCGGATTGGCAAATACCTGGACAGCGGGTGTCAAGCAGACCTTTGCGCCGAATGGCACAACGGCGGGCTTGAATGTGGGCAGCGTGGCAGGCGACCCTTCAACTCCTGCGAATGGCGATCTCTGGTACGACTCAACCGCGAACGAGTTGACCGCGCGCATCAACGGCGCAAACGTGGCGTTGGGTGGAGGCGGTGGTGCGGTTTCTTCGGTGTCAAACAGTGATACCACGCTGACCATTTCACCGACAACCGGCGCAGTCGTGGCCAGCTTGAACCTGGCCAAAGCGAACACTTGGACAGGACTCCAAACCTTCAATCCCAGCACAACGCCGCAATCCGCCGTCCTGATAGACATCAACACGCTTGGCAGTGCTGGAACGCGCGACAGTAATTGGTTGGTGATGCGTGGTCGAAGCAACGATGGTTCAGCCCGTTTGACCGAATGGAAGCAATATGTAGACGTGACGGCCAACGCGGGAACCTCTCAACTGGTTTTTGAATCGCGCATTGACGCGGCCCCGTTTGCTGCTCGGCTGACACTTGGCGATGATGGAGCGGTTTCCGCTGGTGCGTTCAGCGGCGACAGCTTTACGGCTTCTGGCGGATCAATCGTCAATGACGACATCAACGCTGCGACTGGTTTCACAGTGGGCGGGGCGGCTCCATCTGGTCAATATCTTCGCGGGAATGGCACTCGCGCTGTGTTTGCGGCAATCGCCTCCGGCGATTTGCCGTCAACGGTGGTTCGAACGGATCAGGCCAACACCTACTCGACCGGCGCGCAAAGTTTCTCCTCGGCCACGTCTCTGACTATGCCCGTGTCAGCAGGCGCCGCTCCGACAGCAAACGGGACAATTGCTTTTGATTCCACAGCGAACGACCTGGAATATGGCGACAATGGCACGAATCGCAAAGTCGCCAATCTGGACGAAGCACAGACCTTTACGAATAAAACAATCAGCGGCGCTTCAAACACGCTTTCCAATATCGGCAATTCGTCGCTGACGAACTCGTCCATTACCGTCACGGGAACAACGAACCAGGTTAATGTTAGCGGGTCGCCGGTCAGTCTGGGTGGAACAGTGACGCTCAGTTTGCCGCAGAGCGTTCACACCTCTGCCACGCCACAATTTGCGGCGCTTGGTTTGGGCGAGGCAGCGCCAACAGCGGGAATAGCAATTACTGGCCAGTCGCTAACCACACAAGCAACTGGCACGGCGGGCGGTCTCGACGTTACCTCAACGGTCAGCAAAAACGATGCCAACACGCGCTCGTTTAGCTCTGCACTGATTCACGCCACGATTAACACAGGAGGCTCAAACAGTAACACCACATTCAACGTGTTGGAGGTGGACACTACGCCCACAGCCACTACTGGAACAGTAGTCAATCTACTTAACCTGAAGTCGAGTGGGTCAAGCGTGCTAACTGTCTCGACAGGCGGCTTCGTCTCTGCAAGCGTGGGGTATCAGGCCAGCGGCGTTGCTGTGCCAACAATCAGCAGCACGGACACGTTAACCAATAAGACAATGTCGGGGTCGAGTAACACGTTTTCGAACATTGCCGCCACTTCGCTTGCCGGGCTGAACTCGCTGACAACGGCCACGCCCGCAACGGACGATTCAATCCCGATTTATGACGCATCGGCGAGCGCGAATCGCCGAGCGACAGTAACAGAGGTTGTCGGCACGGTAACGGAAGGTTATATCAACGGCGCGGTTCTAACCTATTCCAGTACCACACAGGTGCAGGTCACGACAGGCACAGTCCACATTCAATCCAGTGGCTCGCTAATGCGAATCACCTCAGCAATAACTATTTCTCCGTCGCTTTCAACAAATACCTGGTATCACTGCTATGTTTACAACAATTCAGGTACCCCGGCAGGAGAATGCGTAACAACTGCCCCTGATTCGCCGTACACCGGAACAGCTCGAAGCAAAACCAGCGACACGACGCGACGTTACGTCGGTTCAATTCGCACGGATGGTAGTAGTCAGATTCGCAAATTTGTGATGAGCGGCGGCGGGAACTATCGGACAATTCTTTGGATGCTGGACACGACAGCCTCGCCTTTCCGTGTTTTGTCTGGCGGGCTGGCAACGACTAATACAAACGTAGATCTGTCAGCGGTTGTGCCCAATGTGAGCAGCTTAATTAAAGTCGCCCGTATTCGCTTTGTGAATCTGAGCAGTGCTGCTGTTTACGTGTTTGTGGACAACGCAGACATGACTGGCACGAACCCCGCGGGCGCATCAGGCTTTACGGGCATTGGTCAAAATGCCGATGTCGCAATCTCCATCCCAATCAACTCAAGTCAAATTATTCGTTACGCCTACAGCGGCGGCACGCCGACAGGTAGCGGAGCTTTTATTGAAGTTCAAGGCTACGAAGTAGAACTTTAATTCGATCAACCAACCTTAGTTAGAAAGGATTTTATGAAACTGTTTTTTGCAACCTTCTTTGTTTGTGTTTTCTCTCTGTCCATTTTCGCGCAAGGCTCACCAAAGTCTGCCGCCAGCCCTGAACCGGTCAATCCTGCCGTGAAAGAAAAAGCTGCTCCCGCTACAGCGATCATTCCGGCGGCATCCGTCAAGGAAATCACTGGGCTGCAAAAAGACGTGCAGATCGCCAACCTGCAAGCAGGCAACCTGCAACTACAGAGCTTTGTTCAGAATCGTCAGCTAAGAGAACCACGTCCACTTCGACCATTGCCTCAATTGGCGGTGTTCAATGGGACTGAATTCGCGGCTGGCGTGACACAATTACCTGATTTGCAGATAAAGTCTTTGTGGGATTGGCCGATTCCGGCAGGTTCGACCGTTGGGATTTATGGATCGCATCTTCTGAGCAACGGTATTACGAAAGTTTGGATCACTGTCAACGGAGTCTCACAAATTGTCGAGGCTCAAGTTCAATGGATGAATCTCCCGAATCTGGAAATGGTCATCTTTATCTTGCCATCTAACACGCGGGGAGATTTGCGAATAACAACGGCAGGACGACGATCAAGTAACAGCGTTCGATTAATCGTGGAATAAAAAAGGAGCAAAATGGCAGCACGAAAATTTGCGGCAGACTTTGAAAGTTTGACCAACAAGTCCGCCAATCAGCAAGGCCTTTGGGCTGATTTGAGCGATTGCAAACAAATTGATTACGGCATCGTCAAGGCATCGGGAACGATTACAGCCGGAGTTGTTGAATTGGTGTCACGACAAAACGAGAATCAATCGTTGATGCGAGTGGGAGAATTTGATCTTTCCACGATGGCGTTCATCAACACACGCGGATTTCAATCGTCGGAACCAAAGCCAAATGGCGCTCAGTTTGCATGGATCATCACAACGCCCATCGTCGGTGGGACTATTACCTGTTTTATCAACGGACAACACTCATAGAGGAAATGAGATGAAACGAATTTTTCTTTTGTTTGCGCTTTTGCTCACTTTGACCACTGTTGGAATGGGGCAGGGAAGTGGTTCGCTTACCGTTACCGACAACGTGCGAACTTGCTACAATTGTCGAAAAATCATCTTTGGCTCAATTACGGTATCAGGTAACACGGCCACAGTAGCTGGTGGTGGCGGTTCCGGCGATGTGGTCGGGCCTGCTTCGGCGACCGACAACGCGGTCGTTCGATTTGATTCAACGACTGGAAAGCTGGTTCAAAGCTCGGTCGTGACGATTGGTGACACTGGGGATGTTGCCGGTATCGTCAATTTGATTTTCACTGGTATTCTAACGGGCGGCTCTGCGCCGACGACAATTACAGATTCGACTGGGAAGATTCTCAGCGCGGCACTGAATGACGTTCAATTTGCGAATTTTGTTGCCGCTCCCTCGGCGGGATTTGTCGGCGCAACCGGCGCGGGCGATTACAGCCATCGCACGCCAACGCAAGTCACGGCGGCGCTGGATGCGTTCGTTGGCGACTCTGGATCAGGCGGCACGAAGGGGTTAGTCCCTGCTCCATCAACGGGTGATGCAGGCAAATACTTGAAAGGCGATGGAACGTGGGCAACGGTCAGCGGCGGCGGCATCACCGTTGGCACGACCACGATTACGTCCGGCACGAATACACGCCTTCCCTATAACAATGCGGGCGTCTACGGGGAAATTTCCGGCTTCACTTCGGACGGCACAAACGTCACGGCGGGCAGCGGAAACTTGCGCGCGACACTGCCGCAGATCACGACCGGCATTCGAGACGCGAACGGCAATCTGATGCTCGGTTTTTCGCCGACAGCCAGCGCAACCGAATCCATTACGATCACAAACAACACGGCAACAAATGCGGTGGGATTCACGGTGACGACCTCAGCAGCAGCGGCCAGTACGCAAGCCGGAAATGGATTCAACATCACAGCAGCCCCGGCCATCGCCGGAACGACAAACGCCGGTGCAGCGGCGGGCGGCAGCGTGACGATTACCGCAGGGAATGCGGCGCGGCTGACAAGCGGAAATGCAAACGGCGGAAGCATCGTGCTGGTCGGCGGCGCAGGGATTGGCACAGGTACGCAAGGATTAGTGGCCATTGGCGGAACAACATCGTCTTTCCCTGCTTTTAATTTTTTCTCAAACAGTTTCTCTGTCGCCTCTATTGGACTAAGAAAGGCTAACGACACCTCAGATAATGGCAGCATGCACATGGGAGCCTTCGGGCTGACACAAAACACGTCTAGCGATACGGCTAACGGGATTGCATTTGTTGCAGCGAGTAACTCGATAAACATTGGAAGTGGCGGAGTGATTCGATTCGCATCCATTGCGAGCGGCACTCTATCAGCAATGAATGGTGGGGATGCTGGATTCGCTCGTTCTGCTGCTCAGACAATTCGTGTGACTAACGGTTCAACCGGCGCGGGAACCTTCAGCGTGGCTGCCGTCACGCCTTCACAAATCACCGCCGATCAAAACAACTATGCGCCCGGCGTGGGCTGGTTTCAACGCTGGTCATCGGATGCGTCGCGTAATGTAACCGGCCTTTCCGCTGGACAAGACGGGCAGGTAATCGAAATTTACAACGTTGGCTCGAATAACATCGTATTGGTCAACGAATCAGCCTCTTCAACCGCTGCCAACCGATTCGCCAATTCAACTGGCGCTGATCTAACTTTAACCGCAAGCAAATGCGCGGAAGGCCGCTACGACAGCACGTCCGCGCGTTGGCGAATGCGCTTGTGCAATTAACCCTCTTTTTTGGTGTCAAAAGTTCGTCATTTGGATTCATTCGCTCGCCTCCTGTATTCCCAGCGCCTGCGCCGCTGCAATGGTAATGTCTTCAAGTGGGGCAATCATAAATAAGCTCAACTCATGAACTAAATCACGGAAGGTTGCATCTCTTATCTCGCTTCTTTCTGGTTTCGGCAAAAGCTTAATCAGTGAGCGAATAAAAACAAACCATCTGTCACCATCTGCCGCCAAAAACGCAACCAGCGCGCGATTGTCGGCGGCGTTGGTGAAGGGGTCGGGCGGGTCTGGCAAGATACGATCATCTGGCGCAATCCAGCCGCCAGAGCAGGCTGTCCACCCCATCCGCCGCGCCAGTTCCGCGCGGATCGCCAGTCGTTCTTGTTCGGTCATTGTGCTTCTTTCGCTTCCTCCATTTCCTCTTCCATCGTTGCTGAAGCATCCAGTCGCCTCCGCTCTTGCAATCGCTCGGCTGCTTGCTGGCTTTTCCACCAAGCCACAAAACGAGTGAAAAAGTAAAAAATAGTCAGAAAAATGCAGCCGGTGAGAAATGCGATTGCGTTTCTTGTCTCTATTCCAATAAAAAAACAGTAAAAAGCAATCGAGACAATTGATGCTCCGGCGACCCCATTTGCCCAAGCCCACCCCTTTGTTAGTTGTGGAATAACGCTCATCTTATCTCCTCCCTTTCCCCTATCCCGCCCAAACCGAGCGCGGCGATTGCGGCGTCAATTGCCGCTACTGGCGCATAATTAAACATCTCAGCCCGCAACTCGCGCATCGCGGCGGCGACTTGCTCCCGGAACCGCTGCTCCGATTCCTGCGCGGCTTTCAGCAAGGCCATATGCTCACGCAGGCTTTGCTGTGTGGCCTTAAGCTCTGACCAGTCGGGATTAAAGGGTGCCATTATGTTTCCTCCGTGCCGCGCGGGGCGGCGGGTTATTACTACTGACTCTTGTAAGCCTTGACGACTTGAGCGTTCTTGGCTGCTTTTAATGATTCGACTTTCGTATGGTTATGTTCCCAAAGGGAAGCCGAATTTAAGTATATTTAGTGCGTCTGATAATGGGCATTCGGGTTATTACTCAACGATATTATCAGATTTGGCTTGCTTTTGTCGCCAAGCTCGTTTCGATTCAGTACCAATTTGTCGAGCTTTTTCAGGATTCCGCTCGCGCCATTTTTTGATGGCTTCATATCGGCAAGTCTTACAAACCCTTCGACCGTTCACGTTGGAAAATGGATGCCCATTTACGCATCCGTCTTTCGCTTCGGCCATTCGAGCTTGGTTGACCTTGTGTGGCACGGCTTCCAAGTGCAGGGGATTCACACAATGGCGACGGCGGCAGCGATGGTCAATCTCTTTATCGTCTGGAATTAGTCCCACAAACAGCTTGTATGCCGCCCTGTGCGCGTAGTGGTCATCGTCTGTGGCAAACCTTCCGTATCCGCCCTTATCAAGCTTTTGTTGCCATTCCCAGCAAGCCGTGCCTTCGTGAAATAAGACCTCAGACACGCGGATTTTCTGAAAGAATCGGCCAGCGACAGAACGCTTCTTGATTTTCTTGACTGGTAATTTTCGGGTGTAATCGATTTCCATTGTCGGATAATAGCACAAACGCTCGCATTATCAGAATAAAAAAAGAGTCGCCAGTTGCCCAACGACTCCGTAGATGTTTGGATCACCTCCTTCTACCTCTGAAGGATTGCTTTGACCTCAGCCGGTGGTTCAGGAAAATCAATCTTGATCTTGCTCGCCGCAACCGTTTTGCCGCCTGCACTGGAAGCAGAAATTGCTCCTTTTGGTGGCGGTGGGAAAAAGACGGTCAAGGTGAGACTCAACTGGTTTAAGGCCACTCCGGTATACCTGAGCGTCTTAACGAGTGTTGAGGACTCTCCTAAGCCCAATACGTCGGGGTTCTGAAGCAGCGCGTTGGCGATATTAATCGCTTTGGCAATCTGTTGAGTAATTGCAGCCGCGTCCTTCTCGTTTACGTCCTTCAGGCCGTCCAGATAATCTTTCAGGGCTTTGGCGCTTGCTGTAAAAGCCGCCGAACTTTGCTTCAGTCTGGCCAGCTTTGTCGGGTCAAGTCCAGAAGCTTCAAGGGCAGAAATTTGATCGGCTATTCCCTGGGCGAGATTGACCGCGACACGACCTACCTTGTCGAGCGTCGTTGCGTTACCGCATGCCGTTTGAAAAAGAGTTGCTGTCAGTAAGACTGGGATCAGCAACAGTGAAGTAAGTTTGCTTTTGGTTCGCATTTAATTTCCTCTGTAGAAAGTTCGCCGAAAATTGGGCGAAAAGTTGTTCCAGTTTCGGGGCCGGAGTTCAAGTCAGGTAGTTGGTGTTGAACCTACGCCTGTAATTCCCTTTCCAAGCGCCGCCAGAATTGCGCCCACATGGGTAATAAAGGCCAGAACTTGAGGTGAAAGGATTGTCTGGATGTCGGTGTAATTGACAATTGCAGCGGTAACAGCAACGCCAATTCCGATGACGGTCAGCCAGCCGTTGTCAGTTGCTTCTGTGATACCTTTGCCAATGGCGCCGGCAACAGTAGCAACCAGTCCGACGAGAATTCCATAAACCGGTTTGATTCCAGTCAGCGGTGCAATCAGCGCTGTTGCAATGGACACGATCAATGCGATGACCGAAAGAAGTTTTGCATTATCCATTGAGTTTTTCTCCCATTGTGAAAGCGCATTTGGATGGGCTGCGCTTCCCTGCCCTGCCTCCGACCGTAAAAAGTCTATCACTTAGCTCTCTTCTTTCCTACTTTTTAACGCTGGATTAGTTCCGTCTGGGAAACCGGTTGGACGTGTCCATTTTTCAGCTGGTGTAACACAGTTTTGAGTTCCTTCGACCCATCGCATCAACCGGATAGCTCCGCATTGATAACACCATTCCCAGAATCCGCCAGCAATCAACCATGTTTTTCGGTGTCTGCATTTTTGGATTTTCATTTTGAATTCCTTATTTGAAATGCTTTTTCCAGCCATATCAGAGCTTGTCCGCTGTTGACCGTTTCGGCTGTGATGGTGAGATAGAGCCAGCCCAACAAAACAGCATTATTCGCCTTCTCGTAATCACGTTGAAGCGACTTCACAGCCTGGTGTCCGGCTTTGTGTGCGCCAAAAATGCCATGATACTCAATGGCGATTTTCTGTTCTGGCCAAGCAAAATCAAGTCTCCATCTTCGACTGGCGTGGAATTTTACTTCCAATTCAGGCATCGGCAGTTTTGCCAGTTCGATCTGTTGCAGGAAGATTTGCTTGTAATCAGTCTTGGGCTTTTGAGCCTTTGGCCGTTTTCCTTTCCCTTCCTGCAGCAGCCGATAATCTTCGATGGAGATTCGATCAGACATTAGACGACTCCCAATTTGTCATACTTGGCCATTAGTTTTTGCTCTTCTTCCATTTTGCACTTTTGACAATACGGATAACCGTCTTTTGCCTTACCGCCTGTTGCTTCAAAGGAGCCATTACACTGAGGA
>FRDC01003006.1_pt1 | contig 17900 bp, 15 predicted proteins | sample 1106171 | NCBI WGS metagenome assembly FRDC01 (sample SAMEA3930566, study PRJEB13176) | freshwater metagenome | biome: Drinking water system; feature: drinking water; material: water | place: Singapore | collected 2014-12-20 | reverse complement strand
TCATGGTGAACTGCAATCCCGAAACCGTGAGCACGGACTATGACACGTCGGATCGGCTCTATTTCGAACCGCTCACAGAAGAGGATGTCTTGAATATCGTGCGTCGGGAACAGCCGATGGGAGTCGTGCTGCAGTTTGGAGGACAGACTCCCTTGAAGCTGGCACTCCCGTTGTCCCGCGCCGGTGTGAAGATTCTCGGTACCAGTCCTGATGCGATTGATTTGGCGGAAGATCGAGAGCGGTTCCGAGATCTTTTGAATAGGCTCGGTCTTCAGCAAGCAGAGAGCGGGATGGCACGATCCATCGATGAAGCGGTACGCATCGCAGGGACGATCAAGTATCCCGTCATGGTTCGCCCCTCTTACGTACTGGGCGGACGTTCAATGCAGATCGTCTACGACGAAGCCGGGTTGTTGGAGTACATGCATTCTGCAGTGAAGGCCTCGCCAAAACATCCTGTCTTGATCGATAAGTACCTGGCTGATGCGATTGAAATTGATGCCGATGCGATCTCCGACGGCAAGATGGCCGTGGTAGCAGGGATCATGGAGCACATTGAGGAAGCCGGGGTTCATTCGGGCGACTCAGCCTGCTCGCTGCCTCCTTATACGCTGGATAAGACGATTGTTCGAAAAATCGAGCGTCATATGAAGGTGCTGGCGTTGGAACTGGGAGTGATCGGGCTCATGAACGCGCAGTTTGCCGTGAAAGACAAGACGATCTATGTTCTGGAAGTGAATCCTCGCGGATCTCGAACTGTGCCGTTCGTCAGCAAAGCGATCGGGGTGCCACTCGCTAAGTTGGCGATGAAGGTCATGATTGGACGGACCCTCAAGGATCTCGGGTTCACGAAGGCTCCTCAGCCGGTGCATCTTTCGGTCAAGGAAGCAGTCTTCCCGTTTAATAAGTTTCCCGGTGTGGATGTCCTGTTAGGCCCGGAGATGAAATCGACCGGAGAGGTGATGGGCATCGATAGCGATTTTGGATGGGCGTTCGCCAAGTCCCAAGCCGGGGCCGGGGCTGTGCTGCCAACGTCGGGGACGGTCTTTATCAGCGTAAAAGAGTCCGACCGCCCTGTCGCATTGGATGTGGCCAAGCGATTACGAACACTTGGGTTTCGGATTCAGGCGACCAGCGGAACGGCGAGTTATCTGAACGGGCAGGGAGTGGAAGTGGCCACAGTCAACAAGGTGAAGGAAGGGCGGCCACACATTGTGGACCATATCAAGAATGGAGAAATCGCCCTCGTGGTAAATACAGTGCGGACTGCATCCGCACATTCTGATTCAGTATCGATCCGCAGGGAAGCCTTGAATAGGGGCTTGTCTTATTACACCACGATGCGGGGGGCAGTGGCTGCTGTCCTCGGAATCGAAGCCATGGTGAAGAAGAAGCTGTCCATCCGAACCTTGCAAGAGTACCATCAAGCCTAGTTTGTGAGGGAGTGATCGACGCATGCCGACACCGATTACAAAAAAGGGGTACGACGCGCTGAAAGCCGAGCTGGATCGTTTGCGGAAGGTTGAACGGCCCAAAGTCATCGAAGCGATCGCGGAAGCTCGCGGGCATGGCGACCTGAGTGAAAATGCCGAGTACGATGCGGCCAAAGAGCGGCAAGGATTCATCGAATCGCGGATCTCCGAAATCGAGACCAAACTAGCCGATGCCAGGGTCGTCGAAATCACAGGACGGATCAGCGAGACGGTGGTCTTTGGCGCGACTGTGTCGGTGATCGAGCAGGAGTCCCAGGCAAAGAAACAATTCACGTTGGTGGGACAAGACGAAGCCGACATGAAATTCAACAAGATTTCCGTGCAGTCACCGGTTGGACGTGCGCTCATCGGAAAGCGGGTCGGAGACTTTGTGGAAGTGAAGACTCCAGTCAAGATGGTCGAATACGAAGTGGTGGAGATCAAGTTCGAGGAACTCTAAGGTGCCTGCGGCACGTCCCATCATCACCCTTTTGACGGATTTTGGCGACCATGACTGGTTCGTCGCCAGTATGAAAGGGGTGATCCTCTCGATTCACCCGGATATCGGCCTCGTCGATCTTTCACACCAGATCACCTCTCACCAGATCGAGGAAGCGGCCTATGTTCTTGAGTCCTGCTATCGGTATTTTCCGAAGGGTACTGTACATGTTGCGGTAGTTGATCCTGGAGTGGGCAGTGCAAGGCGCCCACTGCTGGCCTCTTCATCGAGATACCATTTTCTTGCTCCCGACAACGGGTTGCTCACTCGAGTGCTCAAGCACGAACGGCGCGTGAAAATCAGACGACTGGAAAACGCCGTGTACAGGCTTCCTGCTGAGGGACGCACATTCGATGGGCGCGATGTCTTCGCACCCGCCGCAGCTTGGTTAGCAAAAGGAAAGCCAGTTTCATCATTTGGACGTGTCATCGATGATCCGGTGATGCTCGCAATCCTCGAACCGACCTGGCAAGGAAAGACCTTGGTCGGCTCTATCGAGTATGTCGATCGATTTGGTAATCTCATTTCAAACATTACAGCGAAGCATATACGGGAATTTCGGACGACTGTGGGACGACAAGAATTGGCTGTTCATGTCGGAACATGGACCATCAATGAGTTAGTGGCCAGTTACGGTAAGGGGAGGCGCGAGACTCCATCGGCACTCATTAACAGCTTTGGCAAACTGGAAATTTTCCTCGATAGAAATAACGCAGCCCAACGCATGCAGATTGGTGTGGGCGAGGGGATCCGCCTGCTCTGATTGAAGCGAGTCTTACCTCAGGGCCGTGTCAATCTTATCGCATACATAGCTCGCGAACGGAAGGGAGCAGGTAAAGGCGGGGGAGACGGCATTCAGCACATGCATGGAACGACCGTCGCCTTCCAACACGAAATCCATTTCGAGCTTTCTCTTGGTGATATCGAGCAATTGGGCCCTGATCCCTGGCCGACCCCATTTCTGATAGTTTTTCTCGTCTACGCCTTCCGCGAGCACCGAGGCTAGTGAGACCATCTTGCTGCGGGAATATTTGGAAATCTCCTCCACGGCGAGGCGTCGGTAGTCGAACTGTGCCCCTGTAAGCAGGCCTAATCCCCGCCCCGCAACTTCAATCAGCTCGGTCATCTTGAAATTGCTGAATCCCTCGTAGTTCTCGCGCCAGAAAGCGGGAATAGCCGTCGGTCCGATCTTTGCTTTCCCGTCCGCCGTAATGGTGAAGTGAACGCCGAGGAACGGGTTCCTGAGGTCTGGAACAGGATAAATATTCGTTCGGATCGAACCAGGCGGCTCATTGGAGTAGAGATAGAGCCCTTTGAAGGGAAGAATGCGATACTTTTCAGAAAAGCCGTAGTCCATAGCAATTTTGTCGGCGTATAAGCCCGCCGCATTGACGACATATCCAGCCTCGATACGGTCCTGGTTGGTGCGAACTTGCCGACCGTCCCGTCCCAGATAGGCCGTGTTGAAATGAAGCTGGATGCTCTCGCGGAGCGCATCTTGTTGAATCGCGTCCATTACGTGCAGCGGATTGACTGTGGAGGTGCGAGGTGAAAAGAGCGCTCGTTGGTAGGTTTTCACTCTTGGTTCGATCTCCTTCGCCTCAATGTCCGTCAATTCGTGCAGCTCAATTCCGTTGGCTTGGCCTCGGCGAATCAATTCGTCGAGCGATTTCAAATCGCCGGAATCTTTGGCCACAACGAGCTTGCCGCATTTGTTGAGCGTGATCTGTTTCTCCTCACAATAAGCCGTCAGCTGTTCATTGCCGAGGCGGGTAAACTTTGCCTTCAAGCTATCCGGCGAATAGTAAAACCCCGCGTGAAGGACGCCGCTATTGCGTCCACTGGCATGGGCGCCACAAGAGGACTCCTTTTCAATGAGGAGAATGTGGGCGTTCGTCTGACGCCTGCGGAGTTCTCGGGCGATGCTCAGGCCGATCACACCGCCGCCGATGACAAGAAAATCACAGGTGGTCATCTGGTCCCTCTCGGTCTGTTTCCGTGCCGTGACATATTGCGATGAAACGACTCTCGGCCGATGGTCAGAGTTTCTACAGAAACTTTCAAAATTTCCACCATTCTCTGTAATTCCACTGTCGATGTCGACAGTGGAGGCATCAGCACGAGCACATTGCCGATTGGTCTAATGATCAGACCCTTCGTTCGTGCTACCGACGCTACGTGGTGACCGATTCTGGCGCCGGGAGGGTAGGGCTCTTTGGTTTTTTTGTCTCGCACTAACTCGATCCCTACCATCAATCCTCGTTGGCGGATATCACCGACGTTGGGCAATTCCATGAGTGACCTGAGACACCTTGCCATCGCCCTGATCTTGTGTGGCAACCGTGTGAGGGGATTTTCTCGCCGAAAGACTTCAAGATTTGCCAGAGCTACGGCACAGCCAAGTGGGTTGCCGGTGTAGCTGTGACCGTGGAAGAACGTTGTGAAGTCTTCATACTTCCCCAGAAACGCCTTGTAGATTTTCTCAGTGGTCAATGTTGCAGCCAGCGGCATGTATCCGCCGGTCAGGCCTTTGCTGATCGCCATCAAGTCCGGCGTGATTCCCTCATGCTGGCAGGCGAACATCTTGCCCGTTCGGCCGAATCCGGTGGCGACTTCATCGGCGATCAACAGGACATTGTATTTCGTGCAGAGCTCACGGATTCGTTTCAGATAGCCGGCCGGCTGGGTGATCATGCCGGCGGCCGCTTGGATCAATGGCTCGATGATGAAGCCGGCCAGCTCACGATGACGAGTCCTGAGAATCTGTTCGATTGGATCAATGCAGGCCATGTGGCAGGAGGGATAGGTGAGGTTGAGAGGGCAGCGATAGCAGTAGGGTGGCTCTGCCTCAACGGTTGGAAAGAGAAGCGGTTTGAACCGAGCATGAAAGAGCTCAATGTTGCCCACGCTGACGGCGCCGATTGTGTCGCCGTGATAGGCCAGCTTCAGATGGAGGAACGTATTTTTTGGACCGGCTTCCGGATGCCGTTGCTGCCAGTATTGAACGGCCATTTTCAGCGCCACTTCAACAGCGGTCGACCCGTTGTCCGAATAGAACACACGTGCGAGACCCTTTGGTGCGATTCGGACCAATGCACGGGCCAGTTCAATCGCCGGGGGATTGGAGAGGCCGAGCAGGGTGGAGTGCGCGATCTTGTCGAGTTGTTTTTTTAAGGCCTGGTCAAGGGCCGGATGCCGATGGCCGTGGAGATTGACCCAGATGGATGACGTACCATCAAGATATTTTTTGCCCGCCGTATCGATGAGATAGGAACCTTTTCCTCGTTCGATGATGAGCGGTTCTTCCCGTTCCCATTCCTGCATTTGGGTGAACGGGTGCCAGAGGTACCGGTGGTCCCATTTAATCAGCTGTCGGATAGAAGGTTTTTTTGCCACAGTGAAGGAGTCGCGGAAGAGCTTATGGCGTATAGCTTATTGCAGAAACAAGAAGAGTATCTCAATTCGACTTGAAGCTTGTGCCATACACTACTAGCCATAGGCTCTCAAGATGTTGTCGGTGTAGCGCCGAGCGGATTATACGGGGGGGCGTTTTCTTTGACAACCTGGGAGGCAGTTACTATAATGAACCGATTTTTCAGAAATGAGCTAGGATTTGCAAAGCCTTATACGCAATTTCTCGATTATCGCCCATATCGATCACGGCAAATCAACCCTCGCTGACCGGTTCTTAGAAGCTACTGGCGCAGTCACTGCTCGAGAGGCCAAGGATCAGATCCTCGATGCCATGGATCTCGAGCGGGAACGTGGCATTACGATCAAGGCCCATGCGGTGGCCATCCGGTATAAGGCCAAGGATGGGAAGACATACGCTCTGCATTTGATCGATACGCCGGGGCACGTTGACTTCACTTATGAGGTCTCCCGCAGCCTTGCAGCGTGTGAAGGGGCGCTCTTGTTGGTTGATGCCACTCAGGGGGTGCAGGCACAGACGATTGCCAATGTGAACCTAGCAATGGCCAACAATCTCACAATCATTCCAGTCATCAATAAGATCGATCTCGCGAGCGCCGATGTGGAGGGGACAAAGCATTCTATCTCGGAGGTGCTGCAGCTTGATGCCAGCCATGCGATGCCTATCAGTGCAAAAGAGGGAAAGGGCGTATCGGAAGTGCTGGAGGCCATCATCGAACGTGTGCCGCCTCCATCCGGAGATCCCAATGCCTCATTGAAGGCGCTCATATTCGATTCCTGGTTCGATAACTATCAAGGAGTGATTGTACTGATCCGAGTGGTTGATGGCGCGGTCCGGCCCGGGATGAAGATCAAAGTGATGTCCAATGATAAGACATTCGAAGTCATGGAAGTCGGACAGTTTACGCCGAAGCGGACAAAAACTTCGCAGCTCCTGACCGGTGAGGTCGGCTATCTCTGCGCGAATATGCGGGAAGTGGCGGACGTCAAAATCGGCGACACCCTGACGGATGCCGTTCAACCCACAGGGACACCGTTTCCGGGATACAAGGAAGTGAAGCCGCTGGTGTTCTGCGGGCTCTATTCGACCGACACGGCAAAGTACGAGGATCTCCGGGATGCCCTTGTCAAGCTCCGATTGAACGATTCGTCGTTTGTCTATGAGCCTGAGACCTCCCTCGCGCTGGGTTTCGGTTTTCGCTGCGGTTTTCTGGGGCTGCTGCACATGGAAATTATCCAGGAGCGGCTGGAGCGGGAATATGGTCTGACACTGATTACCACGGCACCGACGGTCGTGTACCACGTGACGACGACGAAGGGCGACAGGCTGGAGATCGATAACCCTGCAGAGTTGCCTCCGCCGAACAGCATTGCGTCGTTCGAGGAGCCGTTCATTCTGGCAACCGTGATTACCCCGGAGCGGTACATGGGGTCAATTTTACAGTTGTGTCAAGAGCGGCGCGGCATTCAGCGGAGCATGCAATTTCTCGATCCCACGCGGGTCATGATCAGTTATGAACTTCCTCTGAACGAAGTCATCCTGGATTTTTACGACAAGCTCAAATCTAGGACGCAGGGCTACGCCTCGCTGGATTATGAGTTGCTCGGATATCGGGAATCCGATCTGGTCAAGATCGACATTCTTCTCAACGGCGAAGCAGTGGATGCGTTGTCGTTCATTACCCACAGAGAGCGGTCGTACCATCGCGGGCGGCAGATGGCGGAAAAGATGAAAGAGCTGATTCCACGCCAGATGTTTGAAATCGCCATCCAGGCGGCGATCGGGAACAAGATCATCGCGCGCGAGACCATTGGCGCGATGAAAAAGAACGTGACGGCGAAGTGCTACGGTGGCGACATCACGCGCAAACGGAAGTTGCTCGAAAAACAGAAGGAAGGTAAGAAACGCATGAAAGCCGTCGGGAGTGTCGAGGTACCGCAGGAAGCATTCCTGGCGATCTTGAAAGTCGGTGAGGAATGAGTCTCGACCCGAAGCAGACGAATTTCGATAAAGTATCCGGTTCCCCTGCGGCAGGGGACCAGGCGTCGATGTCCGGCGCCAAGCTCGCAGGCCACAGTACGGGCCAGGCTGAGCGCAAATCGATCATTCGAGAATATGCGGAAGCGATCGTTGTGGCCATGTTATTGGCGTTTGCGATTCGGGTGTTCGTGGTGCAAGCATTCAAGATCCCTTCCGGATCGATGATTCCGACGTTGCTGATCGGCGATCACATTTTGGTGAGCAAACTGTCGTATGGATTCCAGTGGCCGACAGACTGCAAACTCCAATGGAATCTTCCGCCCGTCAATTGTTATGCGTCCAAGACAGTGGTGACGTTCGGAGCACCGCAACGTGGTGACATTATCGTCTTTCGGTTTCCTGAAGATGAAGAAAAAGATTTCATCAAACGCATCGTCGGCGTACCCGGCGATACGGTGCAGTTGCGCAATAAAGTGGTGCTCGTGAACGGCGAGCCTCTCGAGGACAAGGCCTTCACACAGCGCATCGATCCCGGCATCATCGACAGCACGATCAACCCCCGTGATAATTTCGGGCCGGTGACGGTTCCCGAAGGATCCTATTTCGTGATGGGCGATAATCGCGATCAGAGCCTGGACAGCCGGTTTTGGGGGTACGTGCGAGAAGAAAAAATCCGCGGCAAAGCCTTCCGGATTTATTGGTCCTGGAATGGGCAGGGGAATTGGACGGAGTGGGTCAGATGGGAACGATTCGGCAAGGCGATTCAGTAAGGAAGGGCGGGAACGTCCCCGCAGCAAGGGACCAGGTGCGCGGACGGGACGAGTCGCCCTCACCCAGGGTGCTTCGGCAGTATCTCCAGCGGTTTCCGCAGGCTTCCATCCTTGTCGTGGGGGACTTGATTCTCGATCACTATGTAATGGGGCGAGTCAGCCGGATTTCTCCAGAAGCGCCGGTACCGGTCGTGCACGTCGAATCCGAGTCACTGCGGCTCGGCGGAGCCGCCAACGTCTTCAACAATGTGTTGGCGTTGGGGGGGAAAGCCGATCTCTGTGGCGTCATCGGTGCGGATGAAAGCGGGCGCCTCTTGATGAAGGAACTCGGCAGTAAACGATCCGGTCGCGGTGGCGTGGTGATCGATCACGATCGTCCCACGACCAGGAAGAGCCGGGTGATCGCGCATAACCAGCAAATCGTCCGCTACGACGTCGAGGGGCGAAGCGAATTGAAAGTGACCCTCCAGCGCAGAATCCTCCAGTACGTTGAATCACGGCTGCGGGAACTATCCTGTGTGGTGGTATCCGACTATGCCAAGGGAGTCGTGTCGGCGACGCTCATGTCTGAAATCACCCGGCTCGCCGCCTTGCGGAAGGTTCCCGTCATCGTCGATCCCAAGGTCGAGCATTTTGGTTTCTACAAGGGCGTCACGGTGATTACGCCGAACCATCTTGAGGCGACTCAGGCCGCCGGCGTACACGGTGACGATAATCAGACGATCAATGAAGCCGGTGCGATGATTCGCCAGCGGCTGGGTTGCCAGTCTGTGCTCATCACTCGCGGTGAAAAAGGCATGAGTTTGTATGAAGGCGACGGGGCTTCCTGGCATCTGCCCACCCAAGCACGACAAGTCTATGATGTTACCGGAGCCGGCGATACGGTCGTTGGGACGTTGGCACTGGCTTTGTCGACGGGTGCAAGCATCAAGACTGGCGCCATTTTGGCGAACTATGCAGCCGGCATCGTAGTGGGAATGGTGGGGACCGCGACGGTCACTCCTAAACAGTTGTCGGAGGCGCTGGGGAATGAATAAACCTTCTCGTTCCGTGACCGTCGTTATTCCGGCGCGATACGGGTCATCTCGCTTCCCTGGAAAACCGCTGGTCAAGCTGAACGGCAAGCCGATGGTTCAGCACGTGTATGAACGGGCCGTGGCCTGCCGTGTCGTGTCGGATGTGTTGGTGGCAACCGATGACGATCGCATCAGGCAGGCCGTTGAGCAGTTCGGCGGACGCGTCGTTATGGTGAAGGGGGACTATCGGACGGGAACCGACCGGGTGGCTGCGGTGGCCCGCATGTTTGCGGGCGAGTTTTTTGTGGATCTCCAAGGTGATGAAATTCCGTTGAACCCGGAGTTGCTGGCCGATCTCATCGAGCCATTCATTCAGAGCGGCGCTGAAATGGGAACATTGAAACGAGTGATGGATGCAACGGAGGATCTACACAACCCAGCCGTGGTCAAAGTGGTGACCGACTCTCGAGGCTATGCTTTATATTTTTCTAGGGCTCCGATTCCGCTGGTTCGTGATGATCCAGACCGACGGGCCGTCGGTGGCCTGCACTACATCCATCTGGGCCTGTATATGTACACGAAAGAGACCCTCCTTCGATTTGCGGCCTTGCCGACCAGTCCCTTGGAAGAAGCCGAGAAGCTCGAACAGCTCCGTGGATTGGACAACGGCATTCGCATCCGGGTCTGGGAAACCAAACACGCATCCTTGCGCGTCGATCAGCCGGAGGATGTGCCGGAGGTCGCTGAAAGGCTGCAGCAGTACGACGTCCTCAAACGTGAGCTAGAGATCAAAGGGGTGGCGTCGGGTCGATGAGGCTGTCATGCGCGTCAGAGTGGTCCGAAGACCGTCAGAGAGGGCAACCATGAGCAAGTTTATCTTTGTGACGGGTGGAGTCGTCTCGTCGCTCGGAAAGGGACTGGCATCGGCATCCATCGGAAATCTCCTCGAAAGCCGGGGTTTGAGGATTACCTTTCTGAAGCTGGACCCCTATATTAACGTGGATCCGGGCACGATGAACCCCTATCAGCACGGGGAGGTCTATGTCACGGATGATGGGGCTGAGACCGACCTCGACCTTGGGCACTATGAACGATTCACGTCGCTGTCGCTGACGAAGGAAAGCAATTATACGACCGGCCGGATCTACCACTCCGTCATCACGAAAGAGCGGCACGGAGATTATCTTGGGGGGACGGTGCAAGTGGTGCCCCATGTGACGGATGAGATTAAGCAGGCCATCATGCGCATTTCCAAGGGCATGGATGTGACGATCGTCGAGATCGGCGGCACGGTGGGCGACATTGAAAGCTTGCCTTTCCTCGAAGCCATCAGACAGATGCCCTACGACGTTGGGCGTGACAATGTGCTGTATGTCCATCTCACGTTGGTGCCCTACATCGGCGCGGCCGGTGAATTGAAGACCAAGCCGACGCAACATTCGGTCAATAAGCTGCGTGAGATCGGCATTCAGCCCAACATTCTCCTGTGTCGCACGGATCGATATCTTCCTCCGGAGCTCAAAGGCAAGATCGCGATGTTCTGCAACGTGGAGAAGGATGCCGTCATTACCGCCAAAGACGTGGATACGATTTACGAAGTGCCGATCGTGTTTCGTAAGGAGGGTTTGGACGAACTGATCGTCCGGCAGCTTCACCTTGAGACCGGTCAGCCGAATCTTCGTGAGTGGGATGCAATGGTGCAGAAGATCAAGCGCCCCAAACACGAAATCACAGTGGCTCTGGTGGGAAAGTATGTCGGGCTCAAGGAGTGTTACAAGAGCCTCGGAGAGGCCCTGGTTCATGGAGGGATCGATCACGAAACCAAAGTCAATATCAATTGGATAGAATCCGAAGATGTTGAACGCCAGGGAACGGAGCGGATTTTACGCGAGGCCGACGGCATTTTGATTCCCGGCGGATTCGGCGCGCGAGGGATCGAGGGCAAGATCACGACGATCAGGTACGCACGGGAGCATCAGGTGCCGTTCCTGGGACTCTGTTTAGGCATGCAGTGTGCGGCAATCGAATTTGCGCGCAATGTGGCAGGATTGGCCGGCGCGAACAGCTCGGAGTTCGACGAGCGTTCACCCCATCCGGTCATTCATTTGATGCCGGATCAGCATTCGGTGAGCGACAAAGGCGGAACGATGCGCCTCGGAGCCTATCTCTGCAAGCTCGGCGAAGGCACACTTGCCCAGAAAATGTATGGCCTGAGCGAAGTCCGCGAACGCCACCGGCATCGATATGAATTTAACAATGAATACCGCGAGCGGCTGACGGCCAAAGGATTGGTGTTGAGCGGACTATCCCCGGATGGTCGATTGGTCGAAATCGTTGAGTTGAAGGATCATCCCTGGTTCTTAGGCACCCAGTTCCATCCGGAATATAGTTCCCGTCCGCACCGCCCGCATCCTCTATTTAGTGGGTTCGTGGGTGCGGCACTCAGGAGAAAGTGCGGGTATTGAAAACCTGCTCAGCCTCAATCTTGACCTTCATATAAGCATGAGTCACGAAGTTCAAATCGGTTCGTTTAAGGCAGGGGCGGGCAATCGGCAGTTTCTGATTGCGGGTCCCTGTGTGATTGAGAGCGAGCAACTGGTGATGGATACGGCTGGGCGTATCGACGAGATTGCCAGATCGCTTGGGATTCCATACATTTTTAAATCGTCGTTCGATAAAGCCAACCGGACCTCCATCAAATCCTATCGCGGTCCTGGTATCGAGAAGGGCTTGGCGGTGCTGAAGAAAGTGAAGGATCAGCTTGGCTTGCCCGTGTTGACCGACGTACATACAGAAGAACAGGCGACGGAGGCAGGGAAGATCGTCGATGTGCTCCAGATTCCCGCGTTCCTGTGCAGACAGACGGACTTGCTCATCGCAGCGGCAAAAACCGGGAAGGTTGTCAATGTGAAGAAGGGCCAGTTTCTTTCACCGACGGAGATGGAGAATGCCGTGAAGAAAGTGGAGGAATGCGGCAGTCAGCGTATTATCCTCACCGAGCGCGGCTCGTCGTTTGGGTACAACAATCTGGTTGTGGATATGCGGTCTTTTCCCATTATGCGGGGATTCGGCTATCCCGTCGTTTTCGACGCGACGCACAGTGTGCAGTTGCCTGGTGGCGGGGGCACTAAGTCCAGCGGGCAACGCGAGTTCGTGGAACCGTTAGCTTGCGCGGCAGCGGGCGTTGGTGTTGATGGGTTTTTTATGGAAGTGCATCCGAATCCGGACGAGGCCCTCTCCGATGGGCCGAACATGGTACCGTTGCATCAATTGAAATCCCTGCTTGAACGGGTCCTGCGCATATGCGACGCAGCAAAACCACGAAACTAAAACCAACCGCTCCACTGCAACTCAAGGCTATCAAGAGCCTCGGGAGTCTTGGCGACGGCAAGCGTGTGCTCGAAATCGAGGCCCGTGCCGTCCAGGCACTGATCGACCGGTTGGACAGCAAATTCGCTAAGGCGGTGGATCTGCTGGCTCAGTGCAAAGGGAAGGTCGTTGTATCGGGCATGGGCAAGTCCGGCCTGATCGGCCAGAAGATTGCCGCGACCCTCGCCAGTACGGGCACATCCTCGTTTTTCCTTCATCCGGCCGAAGGCGTGCATGGAGATCTCGGCATGCTGGCCCGCCGCGATGCGCTGATCGCCATCTCCAACAGCGGCGAGACACAAGAATTGCTCCAATTGCTCCCCTACGTGGAGCGCATGGGCATTCCGGTCATCGGCATGACGGGACGGATGAACTCCACCTTGGCAAAGAACAGCGACGTCACGTTGGATGTGTCGGTGGCGGAGGAGGCCTGTCCGATGGGGTTGGCGCCGACCGCCAGCACGACGGCCACGCTCGCCCTGGGCGATGCGCTCGCCGTCGCCTTGTTGCAGAAACGTGGCTTCAAGGAAGAGGACTTTGCCCAGTTCCACCCTGGCGGCATATTGGGGCGCCGGTTGCTGGTGAGGGTGAAGGATCTCATGCACACCGGAACGGATCTTCCGAGAGTCGAAGAATCGGTTGCCGGCACGGCGGCCATGTTGGAGATGACGGCCAAGAAACTCGGCATGACTACCATGGTTGATCAGGCCGGAAAGCTCTCAGGCATTATTACCGATGGCGATCTGCGCCGCTTCATCCAACGAGGCGGCGATTTTATGAAGGCGACCGCAAGTGAATTGGCTTCGCGGAATCCCAAGACGATTGAACCGGACGATCTGGCTGCCAAGGCCGTCGAGATGATGGAGCGATTTTCCATTACCACCCTTGTGGTGGTGGAAGGCGATCGCAACATTCGGGGCGTTATCCATCTGCATGACCTTTTGAAGAATGGCATCGTATAGGGGGGCCTGGAAGAATCCCGTGCTCTCGTGAAGCGGATTGTGCTCATCGGTTTCGAGTCTTGAGTTTCGTGTTTCGAGTTTTACATTGTGAAATTCATCCGAGACACGAAACCCGAAGCTCGCAACTCAATGCAGTAAACGACGGACGTACTGACCATGAATCGCGTTCTGGAAATGTGGCGAGATATCGGGCAGGAGTCGCTCAACCTGCCCAATCTCTTGACGCTCGTCCGCATTCTGATGATTCCAGTCTTTGTCATTCTGTTTATTACGCCGACGCCGGATCGGTCGTTGATCGCCGCCGTAATTTTCACTGTCGCGGCGGTGACGGATCTGTTGGATGGTTATATCGCCCGGCGAACCGGCCAAGTGACGAAGCTCGGTAAGTTACTCGATCCGATCGCCGATAAGTTGCTGGTGCTCTCGGCGTTGATTCTCTTGGTCAACATGGACCGAGTCAGCGCCCTCGTGGCGATTCTCGTGATCGCGCGCGAAGTGGCCGTCACGGGCATCCGGGCCATTGCCGCCGGTGAAGGACTGATCATCGCGGCGGAGACGACGGGCAAGTACAAGATGGCCTTGCAAGTTGTCGCCATTGTTCTGCTCATTCTGGAAGGGACGGGGCTGGCGGAACTCGGCAATATGCATTTGGCCGGTACCGTGACGCTCTATCTGTCGTTGGTGCTCGGCTATGTCTCCGGTGGTCAGTATGTGTGGAGCTTTTGGAAGCAGATCGTTGCCAAGGGGCTTTAATCAGGATGTTGAAACTAGCCCACGGCTTCGTTCTCGTATCGCTCGGACCCTCAACGTACCCCAGAGGGTACGCCTCGGCCCTTCGCTCGCTGCGGCCTTGCCGGATGTCTAGTTTGAACATCCTGTAATGCGGTGGGCCTGACTCCTCAGGCGAATCTCCATGGAAATTCAAGCGCCCGTGGCAGTGCTCGCAGTCGTCGGCTATCTGCTGGGTGCCGTTCCTTTTGGCGTCGTCGTGTCAAAGGCGATGGGGTTGCCCGATCCGCGCACGGTCGGGAGTAAGAATGTCGGCTTTACGAATGTTCTCCGCGTGTCGGGCAAGAAGGCCGGTCTCCTAACGTTGATCGGTGACATGGGCAAGGGTTGGGTGATGGGCTTTGCGGCAACCCAAATGCTGCAAGACGAATGGGCCATCTTGGCCGTCGCGCTTGCGCCCTTCCTCGGCCATCTCTTTTCGCCATTTCTCGGATTCAAGGGCGGAAAGGGTGTGGCGACAGCGCTTGGCTCAGTCCTTGGAGTTGCTCCATTGATCGGGCTTCTCCTGCTCCTTGCGTGGATCGGAGCTGTTACCCTGTGGCGCTACTCCTCCGGCGGCGCACTGACTGCCTTCGGCCTCTTTCCTCTTATCGCCGCCCTCGTTCGACCAACGGGTCCGTTCATTCTGTTCTCGCTCATTGTGACCGGGCTGATTGTGGTCAAACACAAGGATAATATCGCACGGCTGCTGAAGGGGACGGAGAGTAAGATCGGGCAGCGCAAGGAATAATCCGCGGGTCCTGCACGGCGAACAGCCCCACCGTGCCGCTCCACCCATCCCCCAGTGGGTCCCTTCCGTTGCGCGCGCCAGGGAACAGCCGCCTTCTGAGGCGGCAGGGTCGGGCGGGTGAGAAAGTTGCCCCGTTCGCCGTGCTACCCGCGACCGTGGACCATTCCCTCGGATATGTATCTCGCGGCCATCATTTCAGTTGCTTAACCGGGGTTCTACATGCAGGTGGAGCTACCTCGTTAATCCAAGTGTCACGCGCATTCGCAATCTCCACTATTTTCTGGAAGAGAACATTTATGTTAATCAATTGTCCCGACGGCAATTCGCAATACCATCCGAGTTTGCCATGCTCGATATAAACCCAATAGTAATGGTTTCTTTTGCAATCTGGGCACAAAGCTTGTGCAAATCCAAATAGATGATCGCCCACAGAGACGAGAGGGCGCACGGCTGGAAGACCCAGCATTTCATTGGGTCCCCATGCATTATGGGGACGTATGAAATCCCCTGTCTGAGTCGGTATTGGAAGCGGATTTCTTTTTTCGTGGTGATCTAAGTTCCAAAGTGTTACTTGATACTTAGGTTGCTGAACAACTTTGTCTGTAGAATTGACCATGTAAGGACTTACATCCGTAGGGTAAACAAAAATCAGATCTACATCAGGTAGCTCTGCCAACTGTCTTGCTCTATCCCATCCAAAAATAGTGGCACCCACGAAAACGAGTCCGCTGAGGGTTAAACGCAAAGTCTTGTTAGCGGCAAGGAATCTGCCGCACACTCTTTCGCTCAAAAGCGCGAAGACAATACCGCTAATCCCTATCGCAAAGCACACAACCCAGATGCTGTATAGAGTTGGGAAGAGGGCTTGCCCTCCGACAGAAAGTAGGCTTAGGAACAATCCAATGAGGCTCTTTGCTCGATCAGAGAATATGGATCTTGGTATCCGTTCTGTGGTTTGAGAAAAGGCGCCTGAAAGAGACGCAGCTTGCAATGCTTCCCAGCGGCGCTCAAACCACCGTTCCCATTTGAGCCGACTTTGTCTGCCCATGTTTTATTTTCTCAGTTGAATGTGGCTCAGCATACTGGGTGTGCAATTAGCTCGCAAGTTAGACAAAATGGTCTTGCCACTAGATTGACTCTCTTTCCACACGCCAATATAATGGTTCAAAATATTGCTTCAAATGAAACTTTTCCTGATTTTGCCTGTACTTATGCGCTCATTATCCAAGGAACACTTCACGAAAAAATGGCGGGATTTGCGAGCCGGTTTCCGCCATGCCTTCGCTGTTCGACCTGAATCTCAGCCCCTCTCCATTGAAGATGTCGAACTCATGGAGCGTGTCGCCGATGTAATTGCGGAACGTGGCATGGCGGCGCCAGCGACGGTCTTCTTGGAATCGATGGGGCCGATGAATTTTCTTGGCAGCCAGGCGCTGCATTTCCTGACGCCTATTCTTGAGTTTGCATTCAACGTCAAAGAACTCGAACAAGTTGCCGGGCTCCTTGAACGACGCGACACGATCACTCGCCTCATCGCCCTCATTGAATCCAAATCTGCTCCCCGCGCTCCACAAGGAGCGTCTGCTCAATGACCGCTGTTTCCCACGCCTCCGAGAAGCCAAAGATCGACCATCCGTTGAATGTCATCGTCGCGACGGACTGCGGCAGTACGACGACCAAGGCTATTCTCATCGAGAGAGTTGGCAACGAGTATCGTCAGACGTTCCGTGGTGAGGCGCCGACGACGGTGGAGGCGCCATTCGAAGATGTCACGCGCGGTGTGTTGAATGCGATTGCAGAAATCGAGGAACTCTCGGGCCGCAAGATTCTGGACGGCGACAAGATCATTACCCCTTGCCGCGATGCGAAGACCGGCGTGGATATCTACATCTCGACCAGTAGTGCCGGAGGCGGCTTGCAGATGATGGTGACTGGCGTGGTGCAAAACATGACGGGCGAGAGTGCTCAGCGTGCGGCGTTGGGTGCCGGCGCAATTGTTATTGATGTATTGGCCTCGAATGACGGTCGTCTTCCGCATGAAAAGATCGAGCGCATCCGGACGATGCGTCCAGACATGATTCTGATGTCCGGCGGCACGGACGGCGGGGCGGTGACTCACGTGGTGGAGATGGCCGAGTACATTGCAGCGGCGGAACCGCGCCCGCGATTCGGGGCGACCTACAAGCTTCCGCTGATCTATGCCGGGAACAAGGATGCCCAGGGGCAGGTTAAGAAAATTCTTGGCGAGAAGGCGGCATTAGAAGTGACGGACAACATTCGTCCAGTGTTGGAACGGGAAAATCTAGTGCCTGCACGCACCAAGATCCACGATCTTTTTCTTGAACACGTGATGCAGCAAGCTCCCGGTTATAAGAAGTTGATCGATATGGCCGGCGCGCCGATCATGCCGACACCGGCAGCCGTCGGTGTCATCATGGAGACGATCGCCAAGCGCGAACACTTGAATCTTATCGGCGTGGATATCGGGGGAGCAACGACGGATGTATTCTCGGTATTCGAGGGTGTTTTTAACCGAACGGTCAGTGCCAACTTGGGAATGTCCTACAGTATTTCCAATGTGCTTGCTGAAGCGGGGCTGGCGAACATCATGCGCTGGGTGCCCTTTACGATCGACGAACAGACGCTGCGCAACCGTATTAAGAACAAGATGGTCCGGCCGACGACTGTGCCGCAGACGCTCGATGAATTACAGATCGAGCAGGCGATCGCACGCGAAGCCCTGCGATTGGCGCTGATCCATCACAAGTCGCTGGCTACCGGTCTCAAAGGGGTTCAGCAGGAGCGGACGATCTCTGATGTCTTCGAGCAGCAGACTTCCGGCAAGACGCTGATCGACATGCTGAAGCTGGATTTGATCGT
>FRDC01001995.1_pt1 | contig 17908 bp, 30 predicted proteins | sample 1106171 | NCBI WGS metagenome assembly FRDC01 (sample SAMEA3930566, study PRJEB13176) | freshwater metagenome | biome: Drinking water system; feature: drinking water; material: water | place: Singapore | collected 2014-12-20 | reverse complement strand
GGTATTTCTTCAATCAGCTTCGCGACGTGCTCGGCCGTCGCTTCGGTTAGAGTCACCCCACGGCGGCGGTACACGTCCAAGGCGAAGGCAATGCGGTTATCCATAGCGACCTGCCGGGCCATTTCGGCCTGCCCGTTGCCGGCCGCAACGGCCCGGCGGTGGGCAAGGAATCGCTCCCGCCGAGCCGCTGCCCCGGGCAGCGGAAAAGATGCAACAATAGGTGATTCAGTGTTCATAGTAAAACCTCCGTTAGAGTTCTTGGGGAGGGCTTTCCCACAAAACACAAGGAAAACGTCGAAGACCCTGAAAGGGCGGGCCGGGGTGTCCGGCCCGCCAGATGTCACTCCGCTGGCGGCAATCGGTGGACCATCCAATCGGCCGCGAGCATTACGGCATCCTGCCGGGTTTCGGCCAAAAACCTATGGACCGTTTTCCCGCCAAACCCGCGAGTGTAGATTTCAACCTCCCAGCCGCTGTCGGTTTTGTCGATTTCCGCACGCCAGTTGCCAATTCTGATAGTCATGGCTAGCTCCAAAAGAGAAAAGGGCGACAAACATTGTCAACCTCCGTTAGAAGACGCCGCCCATTCTCGCAGTTCCCGCCACTCGGCGGGCGTGGTAACCGACCGAAACCAAAGCAACACCCGGCGGCATTCGGCGTGCATTTTGTCGCTCTCGGCCCGGTCGACTCCGGGACCGGCCCCTTCGCGGTCGTCGAAATAGTCGTCAGGGTGGGGAAAGTCCTCCGCAACGCCGGCATCCTCCACGAGACAGCAAAGCACTTGCTCCTTACCCGGCACGATTGGGCGACCGAGACGGTCGCGGCCGGTGCGACACTCTTTGACAACCTGTTCGGTTGCCCGTCCATCGTAAGCCGGAGCGTGCCCTGCTCCGCCGACAAGGAGGCGCCCCTTGCGCCCCGCCCGCCGCACGGAGCAGAGCCATTCAAGGCCGTGCCGCTCTTCCCGCCGGAATTCCGGCGGGAGAAAAAGAAAGTCGATTTCAAATTCTTCGTGATTCATAATCACCTCCGTAAAAGGGCGAAGGGTAAGCAAAGATAACTCAGATTGGGCGAAAGTCAACCGGCCTGCCGGTCAATCAATCGCAACTGAATCCCGGGCAACCGGGACGGTGCGGCATGGGCGGCAATCGTCACACTGCGGCGGGATGGGCTTCCGCCGGAGCAGGCCCGGCAAGTCTCGCACGTTCGGCGGCGCCCGCCTTCGGCGCTGGCCGGACAAACGATTTCGCCCGGCTCTATCCCGCCAAATGGCGAAAGCCGGAACGTCCGCCAGCCGGCGGCTTGAGCGGCCCGCATGTCGGCGACCGTTTCGACGCTGGCCATACACCAGCGCCGCAGCGGTGCCGCAAGCGACCGCCGCCAGCAATGGGTATAACCGGACCAGCCGGCGGCACCGGCCAGCAGGCGGGACCAGACGGCGGGCGGGATTGCCGCCGGGTCCCCGTAGGCCCCGAGTCGGACCGTTTCGCCGGCGAGGGACTGCCGGGACCGTGGATAGCTGCCGGCCTGCCACGCCCGCCAAACGGACGTAGGCCCATGCTGCAGGTTGACGTAACAGTCACGCCCCCGGCCGGCAGCGCCGCGCAGCGGGCAATTGCCGCAGATGGCGCGATCGGCGCCAGCGGCAACCGCCGCAATGGGCGGCATGTCGGCCCGCAAAATGTAAGTCTGCACCATGCCCCCCGTCTTGGCGTTTTTCGACCGCCGGGCAAGGCCGGTTGCAATCCCGACAATCGGCGAACCGTCCAGCCGGGACGGCCCAAGGTAGAAGACGAAACCGTTGGCCATGTGTGGACCCCCTGTCAAGGTTGAGCGAACCGCCAAGCATGCCCCCGATTTCAACCAAAGTCAAAAGAATTTTTGTACACTAATTCCGAACGGATGGCGCGCGGGCGAACGGGCGGGCGCGGGCCTGAGCGCAGGCGCCGAGGTCCGCAAGCGATCTCACTGCAAGCCGAAGATGCCGTCAGTTCTCTTGTCTCGGCCTCGAGCGCCTGCCAGGGGCGACCCAATCGCCGCGGATGGAAATCGCAAGGCGTGTCGACACTGGCGGCTGCCATTGCGAGCGTCAGCCTCGGCCGCGTCCTCGCAGGCGCTCGAGGATCGTGTTTGCGTGCAGCGCAAACGCAAACAAGCCCCGGTTCGCCGGGGCTTGCGCCGTGGTATACCCTGTGCACCGTGGTATACTCAGCTTGCAGCACCGAGGGTCCGCCGGTCGATGCTGTAAATTTTCATCACGGGGGACAGGCTGATTTCGGGAAGCTGCGGATCATCCAGATAGCGGCTGCTAATGCAAACGTCGCCACCAATGCTTTCGCCGCTGATTATTTCGCCGCGAATAGCCTTCGCCTTAACCTTGGCCTCGGTTTCACTTTTGGCCCGAATGTAGGCAGTGCCAATCAGATTGACTTCGACTTTGAAAAGCATAACTGATCCTCCAAATGCAATGTTGATCATCAACAACTGCCGCCAAGCCATTTGCCGGCAGCCTTCCGGGACATCGCGGCCGACAGGGGATCGGTGATGGACACTTGGCCGTCCACGAAGGCCAAGCGAAACACCGGAAGGTCCCCGTAGAGGCGTCCGCTGCGAACGATCTCGACGGCCTGACCGTCGGACATTTGCAAGAGATAGTCGGGTCCGCCGCCCATCCGCCCGGCGTCGCCTTGGGCCGAGCGGCCTTCAGCTATCACGTGCAATCCGTGGGGCCGCTCGTCGATGGCGTCCGTCGAACCAGCAGCAACAGCATCCCATTCGGCCTCAGTAAGGGCGCCGCGGAGCCGCCACGAGCCGCGAAAACCGGACTGATCGGGAATGAGAACGATGGCCAAGTTGTCCGGTCCATCGCAGCTCACAAGAATCCCGTCGACCACCAGAGACTTGGGAGGCAGCGGCACGGAAACGCGGAGCCGCCCACGCCCCGACTCTCCGACATTGATTCCACCGTCTCCGACAACAATGCCAAGTTTGTCCAAAGTGTAAGCCTTCATGAACACCTCTTTCGTGATAAATCGGGCGACGATTGCAATATGCCTCAAGAAAAAACAAAGTCAAATTGAAATCACGCATGGCAAACAGAATTATTGGCCAGCAGGCGCGAACTCCGTCAATTGGCGTCATTGGCCACGCTATCAAGAAGCTCAATGCTCAAGAAGTGTGGCGAGATTGCGTCTTGATGATTTCCCGGAACGTCAAATTGATCCGCTCGCCGACAGGCTCTTTCGTTTTCGGAATTTCATGCTTCCAAAAACTCTGCATCGTGCCGGCCATGATGATGAGCGTGCCGTGGCCGACCGGGAAGCTCATCGTCTCCTTCGACTTATTGTGCTTGATGCGAAACGTCCTGGTCGCACCAAGCGACAGCGAACCGATCACGTTGCCCATGCCCGGCTCATCGTCGGCGTGCATTCCCACGCTGTCGGCTCCCGACCGATAGCGGTTTAGCAGGACATAGTTGTACCGGCCCTGCACAGCCTCAATCTTCCGCTTAATCTCAAGCAGCGTGGGCGTCCAGGGGAGCGCCGTGTTTGTCGTTCCAGAATAAAGATACGTCAGGCCGTCGTCGCCATAGGAAGCGGTGAGTCGCGGCTGCATGTGGCCGTACGCAGCCTTCTTCTGCTCCCAAGCCGACGTGTCCCGCAGCTCGGCAAAGTAGCGATCAGCCAAGCCGGATGGCAGAAAGGCATCGTCGAAGAGCAAAATGCCACCGTCAGTCAGATCGATGGTCTTCATGAATTGCCTCAGTTAAAATCACAAGCGAACCCGAAACCGCCCAGCCTTGGATCACTCCTCGCCAGGTTTGGTGAAACTCTCAGTAGGTTCGGTGTACTGCGGCGGCCCGGTCAGTTCGGTTTCCAGCGAGTTGCCCAAAGTGATTCGCCTTGATGACTTAGCCAGTCGGGTTGTGACTTTGACAGAACTCAAAGAGCGTCGCTAACCGGACTTTCCGGTAAGCCGTCTTCCGAAGAAGTAACCTTCCTCGTCACTACCGTCCCCAATTCGTCGCCGTGATGCTCAGTTGCAGCACCGTCGCAATTGACACCCAGATGAAGTACGGCACCTGAGCCAAGGCGACCCAGCGGTAGTGTTTCCAGATCGCCACTGCCGCCCAGATGATCGTGCCCCAGACGATCAGAATGTCCACCGAGGCCAGCGGCAAATTCCGCATCCCGAATTGAATCGGGGTGAAGATTAGGTTGGCCACAAGGTTGATGGCGAAGGGCAAGGCGACCTTCCAAGGCACTTTCTTTCGGAGCACCTGCACGAACACGAAGCCGAAGCTGACCAGAATGATCGGATAGAGAATCTGCCAGATCAGCCCTATGGTCGCCGGGGCCGGGGTCCAGCTTGGTTTGGCAAGTGAGTTGTACCAGTCGAGCCAAGTCATCGTGCTGCCGTGCCCTCGTTGCTGACCATCACCACTTCCAGTCCCGCCTGCTTCGCCTTTCGTACCATGTCGGCAGTTCCCTTGCCGCCCGGAAAGGCGACCACGAGTTCGGGCTGCTCGTCCAGCATTTGCGAATTGCGAATGGGACCAGCAGCCCGACCGTGTTTCTTCCAGTCGGCAGGCCGGGCCTCAACCTGAATGCCTTTCGATGCGGCCCATTCTCCCGGCGATGCGCGATTGAGTCTCGGTCATTCTTCGGACGTTATCACCAACCGCCACTACATCGACCCGAAGATTTCTAGCGGTGGCAATCAGCCGTGTGATGTGCTGTTCGATCCAGGAGTAAGGTCGTGGTGGCGACGGGTTCTAGGCTAGCAGCTTCGCCACTGCCGATTGATGCCACTTTGACTTTCGCTTGTAGCGAACTTGCGTCGGCGTTGGCACACCATCGGCCTGGAGCGCCTTGGCGGTGGCGCATTGCGACTTGTGCTGCTTGTAATACTTTTTCACGGTGGCAATCAGTTCTTGTTCTTCCGCGATTTTCACCTTTTCGCCGTCCACAATACGCCAGCCGAATCGTTGTTGCCCCTGGGTTCGATAACCCTTCTTCTTAACCGTCTGGCGGTTGGCGCGCTTTACTCCCTCACCGATATTCTTAGACTCCATCTGCGCGATTGAGAACATCACGCCCAGGATCATCTCGCCCGCTGGTGTGGCGGTATCAATGCCCAGGGATTTAACTATGATGTTGGCCCCACAATCGCGGAGCCGTTCAACAATCCGCATTCCTACGGTAATTGACCTCGCCAGCCGGTTAAGGTCATAGACCACGACCGTGGCCTTAGTCTCACAGGCTAGATTGACGGCCTTTTCCAGTCCCTTGCGCTTATCGGTCTTTTCGCGGCGACCGCTAACGGCATCCTCAAAGTTGCCGATTATCTGGTAGCCGAGTGCTTTGCAGTAAATCTCCAGTTCGGCGTCTTGATCTTCGAGCGATTTACCCTCTTCGGATTGGCGCTTGGAACTGACGCGCCGGTATATGATGGCTTGTTTCATCGTACCGCTAACCTCCGCTTATTGTGCATGGCTTGAGTGATGCGCGATTTAACGTCAAGCACATAACCGATAGATTCAAGTTCGCGCTTAAGTTCGCTATAGTCGCGCTCGGTTGCCTTATCGGTACAATGCGACAGGTCAGGGCTTGCTGATCCGTGCTGGCCGATATGCTCGTAAGACATGCAATAAAGACCGTTTACGTCTGCCGGTTCTTCTGGAAACAGGGCAATAATATCGCCGGTTGATTTCCACTTGCGAAATATGACTTTCGTTGCGTTCATCGTTCTATCCTTTCGTGTTAAAAAGCCCCCTATCGGGAGTCGCCTCGACCTGTCGGCGCAATTCTGGGGGCATCCTGTGAGGTTATTTATTGGTTGTGGCCACAACGATATGGCATCGCGGACATTCGTACTGCACGGCCCAATCGCCGTGTGGTGCGCCGCAGACCGTCGTGGAGCCGCATTTCGGGCATGTTGGATTTTCCATCGTTTCAATCCTCTAATGGTTAAGTAAAGCCCCCGATTCTGGGGGCATCCTGTGAGGTCGCTTTAGACAGAAACACCGCTCCACTGGCCGTCGGCGTCAATATCAGTCACTTCCCATTCTGTCACAACGTACTCAACAACGCCCGGATATTTCTTCTGCCATTCTGGATCGTAGCTGTGCGCCATCTCCGCGCCGTCGGCCTCAGCTTCTTCGCGGGTCGTAAAGCAGTCGCCCATACTGTTGTCAACATCCTTGCCGTATTTCAGGAGTGACGCCTGAAAAAACCGTTGCCCGATTTCAAACTTTTCAATTAACATAGTTAAACCCTTCCAATTTAGAGTAACAAAGAAAACAGCTCCCCGGCCCGGTCACGCTCCGGGCTGCGGCTAGCGGGGAGAGGGGGTTATTCGTTTTCCACGTTTTGCAGTGAGTAGCCGTCAGTCTCAAATCCCTGCGCTTGTATCACCTCGGTAATGTTTTGGGCGAGTGAGCCACAGTCGAATCCGCCAGTTTCGCCATCGAGTGCAACCAACTGGTCAAGCCGGGACTCGAAGGTGTTTTGGGGGCGCGCACTCGCGCCCCGGCTGGGCTGGTTGGCCGAGTTCCAACCGTGCCGAACAATGTAGAACTTCTTCATATTATTCCCCCGTGTGGATATGCCGGCGACAAAAGCCGCTGGTCTCGCACTCCTGAACGCGGAAAGTATCGACACGAATTTCGATTGGGTTACTCATCTCTCAATCCTCCTGCGGGTGTCGGTCACCCGCGAACCGTTGGAGCCGGTCGCACTGTGCGACCGGCGAATTGCATGGTGAGTTAGGCGAGCCTATCGGCGGCACAGTCAGTCATTGCCGCGCGAACCTTGGCCGCCTCGGATCTAATTTCATCGTCGCGTTGGAGCTGGCCGCACAGTGCGGCCAGCGATGGGTCAATGGTTAACGGACAGCGCTGTGGTGATGCGGCAGCTTGAAGAAATCCTCGCGAGCTGCCACTGATTCAGAACGCCAAGGCCAATTCAAGGGCGCGCTTGCTAAGGTTCGCGGCATCGCCAAACCACAGGGAGCTTTGGCGGCTCTCGGCGGTGCGGCCACGGTCGTGGCTGAGATACTCGGTGATGCCGTTGTAGGCAGTCCACAGAGTGCCACGCACCGACTGCAACTCATTGCCCCGCCCCTTGGCGGCCAGCATGCAAACCTTGTTGACAATGTTCTGCATGCGGGTGCTGGCGGTAGCCAGATCGGCCACCTCAAACACGGCAGTGACATACTTTCGCACATCGCTCTGATTGATGTGCTTTGAGGCCAATCTGCGAAAGTCTTGGAGGCCGGCCTCAAAGCTCTTGGAAACCATATTCATGGTTTCGCGAACAGCCTCCAGATTCGACTCGGCCTGTGCCGAGTGGCGAATGCGGATGAGCTTGCTGGCATCGGACCGATGGGCAAAGCCAAGCGTGTTCATGCAGACCACCCGGACCGGGGTGAAGCCGGCCCGAATCGACATGCTGCCATCGTGGGAGTGGCTGAGCAGGAGATAGCGAATGATCTCGTCGCCCTCGGCCACCATGGCCGGCTCTCCGGCGAGCCTTGCCAGCGCCCAGATCACCGAGCCGCCCCGAAGACTACCCAGCGACTCGATGCGAGCCTGCCGGGCATCGAGGATGGGCCGGAACCAATCAAAGCACTTTTTGTTCTGGAGGGGGACGTAGCCCCCGCCGACCTCCCCGACAATGCGCCGGTCGGTGTTACGGACAATCGCGGAAGTGCCGGCCTTCGCCCCCAGCTTGTACAGCGGGCTACCATCCGGGGCAAATCCGCACTGTTCGCCGGCCAAATACAGAGGCTCGGCCAAGACGTCCCAATCAACTTTGGCCAACTGGATCGCCTTGTCCATGTCGTACGCGAATTCGACGCCAATCGGCGTCGAGAAGCCGTGCCACGGCATTTTCCCGACATGCGCCATCGATTCAATTTGTGCAGCCATCAAACACCTCCCTTTCGTGATAAATCGGGCGACGATTGCAATATGCCTCAAGAAAAAACAAAGTCAAATTAAAAACAAAATCTGAGTCAGATTGGCCAAGAATTGAGTGGGTCAATTTTCTGAGTGCCCGACTTGAGATGCTTGACCCAGCAGCCGCCGGACCAGTACACCAAAACTCCCTTCTTGACCTTCGGCGGCGGAGCCGGGAAGGTCTCCGTCTTGATCGAGCGCGTTGCCGACCCGTCAACCAAGGAGAGGTGCATTCCGCTTTGCCAAGCACCACCATGCAATTTCCGGCCGAAATAATACTCTCCCGGCCGCGACCGGCTGACCGCCACAGAGGCCAGCAGCGAATCCCAATTGGCTCGCACCCACGAACCCTCCTCCTGCGTCAGCCACCGCAGGAAATCAAGCGTCTTGGCGGCAGTGGGCCAATAGTTGACGACGATGGTCGGCTGTGAATAGTCGGTCGTTGTCCACTTGACGCAAAGGCCGCCGTCGATGTCGGCAGCCTCAAAACGATCAGGAACCATAATTGCCCTCGAATTGGCGAATGGCGTCGACCAAGCCCGGCTTGGCCCTGGGATTGCTGGTGATCCAAATGTGTTGGTTGTTGTAAACCGTGCCGGCAAAGGCCGACCTGGCCGACTCAAGAGAATCGGCCTCGACGACTGCAACCAACTGGTCAAGCCGGGACTCGAAGGTGTTTTGGGGGCGCGCACTCGCGCCCCGGCTGGGCTGGTTGGCCGAGTTCCAACCGTGCCGAACAATGTAGAACTTCTTCATATTATTCCCCCTTTAGGAAAGAATGCGTCAGCGATGCCGAACGACCGATTCGACTCGGTCATCGCTGCCAATCTCATCAATCCAGTGTTCGACATCGGCGGCATCGCACTCAATGAACACGATGCCGGTGCCGTCCGCATTGCATGCAGCGACACTATCACGCCATGGCTGGCCATAGCTGTCGGCCACCGCCGATGGATTTTCGCCGCGTTTGGCAACAATCTTCAGTACCGCTTTCACCAATCACCCCCTTCGGCCGCACAGCGCGGCTCGCAAAGAAATCAGGCATGGCCGACCGTCGATAATTGGGCGATACATTCACCATTTTCTTCATAGATGCACAGCCGCTTGCACGGCCTGTCCAGATAGTCCAAGCCGTCAGAATCCCACTGGTCGCCAGCCTCGCCGCCGGCCTGCAACTCGGCCGCGATTTCAGCTTCAGTATCATTGTTCGCCCTGATTTCACGTTCTGTCAAATCAGCAAAGACCAATCGGTATGCCTTCATTTTGAATCTCCAGAAAATAGGACAGAAGGTTCATTCCCCAAGCTTCACCAAAACATGGTGAAACGGGGCTTTGACACAAACCCGGTAGCCGGGGACATATCCGGCCTCATACCACAGTAGAGCGGCGCCACACACCGGGCACGGAGTGAAGTCGACGGTGGCCCAGAATGCCGGAAACTCAATCGGATACGGAGGCTCGCTGGCCAGCCTGATGGCCGTCGGGCAATCGGGATCATTGGTGTGCACGGCCACAATGCCGGCGGGGACAATCCCGAGAAGGCGGATGCGGTAGGCTCGGCGGCCGGCAACCGGCTCAACGCTGTTGCCACCGGCCCGCAGCGCCTCGACGGCCGGAATCGTCGCCATGGCCTCATACTCCGGGAACTCCGGCTGGCCTCCCAGACCGACTCGCTTTTGACTCTTTGCCACGACCCCGTTTTTCAGGGGCGCTGGGGCAGCCTTCCTGCCCCAGCGAACCGCTCGCTGCTCAAGCTTCTTGGCAATCGCCTCCCTTTGTAGAACGATGCCGCGATCATACATCTGCTCGGCAAATCCGGCATCGAAAGCCTCCTTATGAAGACGATCGAGCTTTGTCGCCACGAAGGGCTGGAAGAGTCGAAGGCCGGATGCGTCGACATATTCCGACGCCGACGCATCCGGATGGTAGCACAGGCCAATGTTTTCGATGCACCAGTCAACAAGACTGGTGGCGTCGCTCTCGCTGTCAATTTGATCGGGTAACATTTTGGAAGCCTCCTCAAAAAGGAATCTCGGAGTCGGGCAAATCGTCCGGGAAACTGAACCCGGCGCAATGTGGGAACTTCTCCATCAGGAACCTCTGCATGTCGGCTGCCTCCAAAGGGCTATGGGGCATCCCGTACCAGAAGCCAAGCGGCGTCCGGCTGCTGACGTCCTCCACCCAGCAAATGGCGATTTCCCTCTCCTCGGCCCCGGCGATGACCATCCGATTCAAGGCCACCAAGTGGCGACCGGTGAACGGGCAAATCCACTCCATGTCCACACTGTCCCCTTGGCCGTCCGGCACGAGCGGCTTCCTGAGAATCAAGGGCACCAGATGAGGCTTGATCTCCCGCTGGATGACTTCGACATCAATAGCAATATCCATCACGCACCACCTTTCAGAATGACTCGCGGCACTTCGGTGCCGCCTTGGAATCTGCGAATCTGCCGACCAACAACGGCCGAACGAGATTCGTTATCAAGCGGCTCCATTTCCTTGAGGTCAAGCATGGCTGCCGCCTTGGTTGATCGCTGCGGGCCATGCCGGCGAGAGCCGTCGGCCCATTCAAATTCGGCAATCCAATATTCCATACATTTCTCCTTTAGTCAAAAAAAAATGCATTAAACAATAAGAAGGCACTCGCCTTCCGCGTTCACATAGCGACGCCCGAATATTGAGCCATCCCTTTTGGGATAAAACCCCTTCTCGACGGCGAGCTTCTCCAGCTCCGCCAAGCTGCCAACTCCAATGGTTGGCATCAGCAGCAAATGGCGATCAGGCTCGAAGCGGACCAGTTTGAATTGGTCCAAGCGGCACACCGAGCCTTCCGAATCGCGCCTGAGAACCGGGCACTCCCGGTAATTTCTCGCATGCTCGAAAGCGGCGTCGGCGGCGGCCTCTTCCGAGGAGTGGCCGCCAAGGATTACAGCGCGATCCCTCCGAAACAGGGCGACAATCCATGCGCGGGATTCGCGATCAAGGTATATCTCAACACGAAGCCGGGGAAGCTTTGCCATGGCAGGCCCTCAGAATGGGATTTCGTCGGTGCCGCCGGCCTCGACGACGACCGGGACCGGCATTTCGGTCGGCACATAATCACGCAACGCAATGACGCCGTTGCGGAAATCGAACACGCGAGTTGGCTCGTCGCTGTCGATCTCATCAAAAATGTAGATGTTGGGAACCCCACCCTTGATTTCAAGGATGAAGTATGGGGCAAGCCCATCCGGGGAAATCTGAATCCCGTAACGGTCGGCGCGGACAGAGACCCCAACCACTTCGTCGGTCTTGGTATCTCGCACTTGATACATGTTCGTTCTCCTTGGGTCGGCGACGCCGCAATCATGCCACTGTTTTTTTGAAAAGTCAAAAGAATTTTTGTTCACTAACATTGGCCTATGGATGGCGTGCGATCCATGGGGCCATTGCGCAGAGGCTTTTAAGAGGCCAACGATGCCAGGCGCGGCCCTTGTCAACCCATCCCGGCAGGAGGGCAAGGGCGTAGGGCAGGCGTAGCCGGCCAAACAAGCTTGTCGGCCTTGCCGTGCGCTCTCGACTGCCCGCTCCAAGCAAGCCGAACGGACGCCAGCTTGAGGGTGAAGAAAGCGCGACCGAAGGGCCAAGCACCGCACTCGCCCGCGGACAGAATCGCCAAAATTTTGCGCGCGCCTCCCGTGGTATACCATTGGGCAACCGTGGTAAGCCACTTGACAAAGCCAAATTCGCATGGCATGATTGAGCCACCAATCTCAGGGAGGGCTGTCTCGTGCTCGTTCTTGGCAGAAAAGTAGGCGAAGAAATTCACATCGACGGCGGCATCAAAATCGTGGTCACTGCAATCATGGGCAACCGCGTTCGCATCGGCATCGAGTGCCCGCCGGAGAAGCGGATCCGGCGAGGCGGCTTGGATCCACAAAAACCGACAAAAGAGACCGGCAAATGATTGGTGAAAAAAAATCCACCTATCGCTTGGAGAAAAGCGGCCCCCATGGAATCGAGGTGACCATACGATGCGGCAGATGCTTGGCGAGGGATAGTCTGACATTTGCTTTGGAAAGCGGAATTCGCTTTCACTTCCAATTTCCAGTCAGATGCACCAATTGCCGACATTTTTCGACCTTCAAAAGGATCAAGTCAAAGCCAAGGGGGAAAGAGGCGGCTCCGCAATGCAGGCCTCTCTTCTAGGGGTGTCTCGCTGAGACAGCAATCATGACCATAGACATGATTTTGGTGCCAGTCGCCTTGGCGTCTGGCCTTGGCGCCGCTCTGATCGCCACCGCCCTGATCACCGATCTAATCGCCACCAGCATCCGGAAATGGAGATGAGAATGCCTGATTTTGGCGGCAAGCCCATGCCTGATAACGGAATTTTCATTGAGCTCGGAGGCTCCGGCCAAGATGGCAGTCGATCCAAAGGCAAGCCATGGGTCAACATCGACTGGCATCCGTCAGCCGATTATCGCTGCGACTTGGGGAAAACACCTTGGCAAATATCGCCACGGGATGTGTCCGCCAATTTGATAATCCCGGTTCGCCCGGACACGACAATCCACTCTCAAATTGCTGATGGGATCTATTGCTCCCACTGCTTGGAGCACCTTCCCAATCCGACCATGATCCTCAACGAGATGGCCCGCGTCGGCAAAATAGGTTCACGAGTGGTCATCCGATGCCCCCATCCGGCCTCGCACTTGGCAATGGTCTGGGATCATAAGCATGTGTTTTCTCCGATGCTGGCCATAAACATGGAGAGGCACTTCCCGGCAATGTATTGGCACTCTCAAGAAAGACTCAGGCTGATCGAAATCAGATACACGCCGACAGAAATGCTTCAGCAGGCACGGCGAGATCTGCCATTTCTGGACGGCCTTTCCGACGAGATCATCTGCAAATACGGGATCGCCGGCGTTTCGCATGATTGCGAATACATTTACGAAGTGCAGGTGAACGAATTCTTCAGATAGACAGCAGCTCGGGCATGCGCCCTTACAATCTCTCTCTATCGAGCTTGGCCCTTTGGAGATTCAGTTCCGTGCGCTGACGGATGATCTCCTCGACCTCTTGGACAGTCGGCGATCGATGCACGGATAGCTCTTGGGTGGCTTGCTGAAGGGCAACAATTTCGCGCTGAGCCTTGGCGAGGGAACCCTCAAGCGCCGAAACTCTTTCCTCTTTCTCTTGAAGCCTCTTGGAAGCCTCCTCGTGCTCATGCTGGCAGCGCATAGCTCTTTCTTCGCACTCGTCGGCTCTTTTCTCGCACTTGTCGGCCCGCCTTTCGACGTCCTCCAAGCGAGATGCCAAGACCGCGGCGGCGGTGTCATGCCGCAGCTTGTCTTGGCCAGACCTCCAAGCAAAAAAACCGGCAGCAACGGCCCCCAGCGTGGTCACGAAGGCCATCGCCACCGGTATCCACTCATCTGTCTCGGCAAAAAGAAGCATCAGGCAGACTCCGCCAAGTCGATGGACCGCAGCCTCGACGCCATTTCGGGCGGCGCCTTGACTGCCTCCTCCAGAATACGCCGCGTAATGTCGGAGCCCCCTTTGGCAAAATAGGCCCCGACGCCGAACTGTTCGCGCAACCGCCTGGCGACCGCCAATTGGACCAAGGTTTTGCGATACAGCCCCTTGGTTGGCCCGACCATGTCCTTGACCGGGCCCTTGCAGTTTTTCAGCAGATCGATGACGATGCCGATGATCGTGATGACGATCGACGGATCGAACTCGACCGCAAGCGAATCGGAGATCGCATTGACCAAGTCCTCATCCGAAACGCTTGCATAATCGATTCTCGAATAATCCATCACACACCTCAACTTTCGTGGCGCCATTCGAATCTTGTCAACCAAGCATGAATACCTGGCAATCGTTCTGGACGAAATCGAAGACCAAGCCACGACGACGGTCTCTGGGTTATCGCCAACGGCCGAACAACCTCCGAGCCGGTGCTTGGCAGTTGCCGCCGGCGCACGGCGAGGCCGATTGTGAGCCGAAGTATTTGGAAGGAGGGGTTTCCGTCCAAGTCTTGCCGCCGTCATATGAATACTTGGCGGGAGCGGGTTCATTCGGGGCCGGGCAAACGCCGCCCGGGCAATTGCCGGTCAAGGGCTTAGCGGTCAATCCCAAGGCCAATTCGACAGCCTCCAGTCGCCGCTCAAGATCGGCGAGCTTGGCGTCGACTTGGGGCAGCCGCTCGGCGGCAAGGGCCGATTGAGGAAGGCGTTCGGCCGGCAAACCGTTTCCCAAAACGGCAGCCACGAAAATCGAGATCAACATCGGCATCTCCTAAGAAACGCTGGCAACAGAAGACCGGACGGCAACGGCGCCGCCAGGTATGCTTCGGCTTCCGCGGAGAACGGCAAGTCCATGCCGGCCCCAGTTCAGCCATGAATTGAGAATCAAGATCCCCCAGGAACCGCCCTCGATTCGCACGCAGCGAAGTGCGCAAACCGAATGACTCCACCAAGGAAAGTCAGTAGGGCAAGGTATTTTGTTGAACAGGCACGTGTCAAGCTGCCTCTTTGTAAGGTTCTGGTCGTAAACCTCTTTGGTCAGATCAACCCAGTCCTCCACAACCCGGTGCAGCGACATGTTGGCCCTGCATGCGGGCGTGTCGTTGCGGAGGCTAAGAGAATGCTTGGGCCAGAACTCCTCGGAAGCCATCCCGTGTTCGCGAATGAACTTGGCGGCCAGCCCGCACCAGCCGCCCTCGTCGCGGCCGCCTTTGATGATAGCCGCTGTCGAGTGCGGGTTGAGGCGAACCAATGGCTGATTGGCCTTCAGCCTCTCAATCATCAAGGCATGCCCATTGGAATAGGACCAGCAAAATCCATGACCATTCTGATCCAAGTTCACAAAAGCCGGCGAGCCTCCCGGTCCGCTCAGATACAAATGCTCCAAGCTCGATCGCTGCTCTTCTTCCTCGTCATACCAAGCATCGTAATCGGATGGCTCGATAAGCTTGATTTGGGACGGCGAGGCCAGAAAATCCGATGGATAAAGGCTCCAGTCCCTCTCGACGTAGCCTCGGGATACCCCCTTCGGGTTGAGGGTGTCGACCACATCGGCATGGCGATCATCAGGATCGAGGATGGGGATGTTGCCTTTGTAGAAGTCCATCACTCACCCCCGTATTTCTTGAGAAGCTTAAGAGTTTCTTCAACGGTGGCCGGCAGCGGCCCCTCGAAGCCGGAATTCCCGCTGCTGACAATCAGCCATGGCATTTTTTCTTTGCCAGGCTTGCGCTTGAAAGCATCCTGCCACAACTTGGACTCGCCGGAAGCGTCGGCACCGAAAGACCAAACCCTCCACTCGGCCGTTTTGCCGTCGGGACCCACCACGCATTTGCCGTTGAGATACTGGCGAATCAGTTGCGAGGTCAGAACGGATGTTTGGGCCGGAGGCATCGTGGCTGCCGAGTCGTAGATCATAAGCACCCGAAATCCGGGGTGAGGTATGGGGGCGACATCTGGCACGGGAGGAACTGGAGGGGGCGGCCTGGGCCCCTCTAAGGCTGCAACCCTGGCGCTCAGCGAAGCCAGATTGGCATCAATGCGATTGAAGCCATTAACCAGGTCTGCCCGCAAAGACTTGATCGCATCTTGATCCTCGGGCCCCGGGGTGGGAGGCTTGGGGGCCGGGTCGCTGCCAGCGACCTTAAGATCGATTTTCTCGATCTGGATTTTCCCGTCCGCGATAAACAATATCCGCAAGCTGTAAGTCTTGGCTTCCTTTGAATCGGGAACGCTAATGGCGAGCTCTTTGCCGAATTGCCGGTACGACTTGGCAGGCAGGCTGTCAATGTCAAAAATCGGATCGGCGGCCTCAGTGGAAATGACAGCCAACTCTCCAGCCTTCGGGGACGGCGGAACTATCTTTGCCGGCGGAATCTTGTTTTTCGGAAGCGGGCTCTGCCCTTGAGCGACGGCGAAAAGAAAAAAAGTGGAGATAAGCACTTGACCGAAAAGCACTACTCGCATCGCTTGGCCCCGAGATAAGAGGTCGGCCAGCCCTCTCCCGACTGGCCGACCCGGAACATGACACTCGCGAGAAGCGAGGCGTCGCGTTCATTATTACCAAGCGGCATCGCTTTGGTCAATACTCGACGACCAGCCGCAACTCGGGGGCTTGCGATGGGTCGAGGAGGGGCGGAGACTCCCACTCGAAATTTATCCCGTCGACTCGACAGGAAAATCGTCGCCCCCCGCTGAAGAGGGACGGCCTGGCGATGCGAAAAAAAGCCGCAACACGACGCGCGACGGCGAGGGCATCAAGACTATCCAAGTCCGCCTTGGAGCCAAACAGTTTCGGGTCGAAACCCTCCCATTCGCCATCGATCTCAGCCGATACAACCATGACGATCTCCTTTGTTGCGACTGCCGAATGATGCCCCAAATCCGGGTCTTTGTCAAAAAAATCAGCCGAGCGGTTTGACAAACGTGCATTTGCGTGGCATAAGTCTTGTCGTGTCGTATCCGCAGTGTCATGAGCCAAAGAAAGGGCTTAGCCATGTCAAAAGAAGAAGAAAACAAATTCAAAGGTCACCCCTTGTTCGGCAAGAGCAAGCCATCCCCGCTGGCGGTCATTCCGGGAACCCAAATATGGGCGGGGGTGGTCACGTGGACGCCGGAATTGGCCACGGCGGCCATCAAGAATTTCAATGAGCACAATCGCTCCCTATCCGCTGAGCGCGTGGACAAGCACGCCTCCATCTTTCGCCGAGGCGAGTACATGACCACCTTCGAAGGGGTCGCTTTTGATGATCGCGACCAAATTCTCGATGGTCAAGGCCGACTCGCCGGATTGGCCAAGGCCGACATGATTGCCAACATGATAACCTTCTTCAATTGCCCCAATGAGCATTTCGCTGTCGTCAACACCGGCAAGTCCCGCACCATTGCGGACGCCTTCAGCATCGATGGCGAGAAGTGCACCACAATCCTCTCCTCCGCCCTGATCTGGCTGTACAACTACGACAATGGCCTCTCGCTCACCAAGTCGTCTCCCGGGCACGGCACATTGGCCATGCTCCTCGAAGAAAACCCGGCGCTCAGGGAGTATGTGCAAACGATGCGCAGGCTGTGCGCAAAGGCCTACGTGGCTAACGGCTATCGGCTGCCGATCGGGGCCATGGCCGGGATCTACTACGCAGCGGGGCGACGCTCCGATGAGAAGGCTGGCATGGCCTTGGAATTCTTCCGCCAATTCGTCACGAAAGTGAACATGGAAGAAGGCTGCCCTGCGCACGTCCTGCACAAAAAAATGTCCCAAGCTGTCCGCACCATGCGAGGCAATCCCAGCACGCCCATTTTCTCGGCTTGGTGCATCAAGGCCCTCACTGCCCACTTGCAGGGCACGAGGATCCAAATCATCAAGTTTGGCGAAGATGAGGCATTTCCTTACGGCGCCCTCTGATCCATTCCCGGCGGCTGCCCCGGCCGCCTTTTTCGAAGGGAGATGTCAAATGTTCCAAGCAGCAAAAGTAAATGGCAGCAAATATTGCGGTCCGACCGCCCTTTCGGCTCTGACCGGAATGGGCACAAAGGAAATTTGCCGAGCCATCCGAAAGGCGACCGGGATGGGGCAAGTGAAGGGATTGCATGAACTCCATGCCGTAAGATTCCTTCGCCAATTCGGCATGAAAGTAAAGCCGACTCCGGCGGGAGGCTCACTTGCCGCATGGTGCTCAGAATGGGCCTGTTCGGCGGCCGTGCATCTTGTCATTCCGGCGAACCACTATGTGGTGATCAATGGCAAGCAAATCGTCTGCACTCAGTTTCGAGGGCAAATTGCCGATCTTGCTCAATCGAAATACCTTCGATGCCGGGTCAAGCTGGCCTGGGAGGTCGGCGGCACATTCGACGCCCAAGCTTTTGCTGACTACATCCGCAAGGATGAGGACAACGCAAAAGCAATGATCGGCGGGGGCACGCCCAAGCGACGGCTGAA
>FRDC01001178.1_pt1 | contig 17908 bp, 16 predicted proteins | sample 1106171 | NCBI WGS metagenome assembly FRDC01 (sample SAMEA3930566, study PRJEB13176) | freshwater metagenome | biome: Drinking water system; feature: drinking water; material: water | place: Singapore | collected 2014-12-20 | reverse complement strand
GATCGGAAGAGCCGGGCACAAGCAGCAGCCAGCGGTAGGGAGCGCCCATATCCTCCGGCGCCGCGCCGATGCCCCTGATCAGGGATTTGATGGAGTCGTCAAGGGGCGATGTCATGGGCGTTTAATCCTTGCTGTCAGGGGGCGGGAAGAGGGGCGGGCAGGGGGGGAAGCCTGGGCACAAGGCGGCAGGTATCGATCAGGATTTCTTTCTTGCCGTTGGTGATTTCCGTTTCGCAGCGGAAGGTCTGGCCTGCCTCGGTCAGGACCTTTTGGCGGTTGAGCGTTTCCTTGATTCTTGCCTCGACCTCCTCCGGCGACAATTCCTTGTCGGGATTGTACAACGACTGGATCAGGCTGTAGCCGGAAACCTGCATGTCCGGGTCGTCGCTTTTGAGCATCAGGTTGGCGGCCTGCGTCAGGGCGCATTGCTTGTCGAAGGACTGGCGCGTCTGGCTGCCGAAAAGCCCGAACACAAGGCTTGATTGCTGGGTTGTCATGCAACAGCCGGGGTCAAGGCCTGAGGTCGTGGAGCAACCGGCGGCCAGAACGCCAAAACCAAGAAGCGAAGCGCGCAGGAAGTTTTTTCCTAACGTCGTTTTCCTGGCATCGCTGTTGAAGGCTTTTTTAATCATTTGTGCTGCCGGAAATGTTCTGGTTACGGCGCGGGCGGCGGCGGGATGAGATAGGGCTTGTTGTCGGCCGTGCAATGGATTTTTTCGGTGAGCAGCAAGACCGAGATGCGCTTTGCCTCAGCACCGCAGGGTTTCATCAGGTTCGTGGTGACGTTCCCGACAGAGGTGTCGATTTCAGGATGGATCTGACGCAAGGCGCCAACGGCAGAGGCCGTGATGTCGGGGTCCTTGCCGCCCAGCCCCGCGCGCAACATGTCGGTTGCGGCCTCTTGCTTGAGGCAGGTTTCGTTTTGCTTGGTCTTGCCGCCGCCGACCCCGGCATAGGGGCCGCCGACCGAAATGGAAAAACCCTCGCCGCATTTTCCGCCGGGTGAATTGAATGTCGCGGGCGCATTGCCCACTGGCATCGGCGGTTTGGTTTCAAGCGACGTATTGGTCGTGTTGTTGATGATGGGGGATTGCTGGGCCGGGGCCGGGCCTGCTGCCAGCGTGAACGCGGCAACAATCGTCAGCGCCGAGAGCTTGATAGCCGTTTTAATTTTCTTCATTGTTCAAGCCCTCGTGTAAAACTTTAGAACAAAAAGGTTTTAGAAAGCGAAAGGAATTGAATAACCAAGATCGTACAAGGCAATCTGAAGGCTGTCTAGATGCCCCAGAACCACGTCAGCTCATGTTTGTTATGAGAAAGGTGGATGAGGCGGCTATTGGGGATGGCCTGAAAGGCCTTGGCAGAGGCATGGTCGGTTTCCGCCTGAAACTTGAGTGTGCAAATGATGTGTTTTGCCGTCCCGGCCTCGATCCAGCTGTTAACCAGTCTTAACAGGCGTTCGGGGTAGCAGATAACGTCCGAAAATAGCCAGTCTATTTTCCCGAATTCTTGCGGCGTCAGGGCAAAGGCGCTGCCCTGTCTGTAGTCAATATTGGGCAGGCCCGCGATTTTCGGGTCAAGCGGGGCCTTGTCAAGGCTGATGACCCGCGCGCCCAGGGTTTGCAGGACCCATGTCCAGCCGCCCGGACTTGAGCCCAGATCAAGGCAGGTATCGCCCGCCCCCGGCCATTTTCCGGCAAGCGTCAGCGCCTCCCACAATTTCAGATAGGCGCGGTTGGGCGGAATGTCCTTGTTTTCAACGAAGTGGACGAGCCCGTTGGGGAAGGCGCTTGAACTGGCGGGCGAGGCCAGCATCGTCTTTTCATCGACCAAGGTCCATGATCCCAGTGCCGATGACGGGGGCAGGCAGGGAAAGGTCAATGGCTTGGCCGAGATATGCGGCAGCTTTTCCTCGATCAATGCGGTTCTGCGGTGAAAGTCAAAGGGATAGCACGCCCAGTTGCGTTGAATGGCCTTAAGCTTTGCGGCGGCGTCCCCGATCGATTCAATATCGATCCAGCGCGGATCGAGCCATGTGTTCTGCGCCCAGGCCGCCGGTCGCGGCGGACCGCTGGCCAGAACAAGATGGTCGAGAACGTCAAGGATCGTATCCTCGCCAAGTTCCGTGACCAGATCATGCACAAAGCCGGGGGCGGCAAGATAGGCGGTGAATTTTTCCATGCACCTGACAAAATAGGCGCTGTCTTGGCCTTGTGCAAGGGATGGGCTTGAGGTAAGAATCGTTTATGGACAACAGCGCCAGTACTGCAAACAACCACAAGACCCATGTCATCGTTTTCGGCAACGAAAAAGGCGGCTCGGGCAAATCGACGGCCGCCATGCACGTGGCGATCGGGCTTTTGCGGCTGGGGTACAGGGTCGGCACGATCGATCTCGACAGCCATCAGGGTACCTTGACGAGTTATTTGTCCAACCGCTGGCGCCGCGTAAAGGGCACGGGCGAAAATCTGCCGTGTCCTGAGCATATCCACATCGACCGGACCGAAGGCGGCGCGGACAAATTTGTTCAGCGCGCGACCGACATCCGCAAGGTCGAGGATGCGGTGGCCGATCTTTCCACGCGCAACGATTTTGTCATCATCGACACGCCCGGCAGCGACCGTTTTTTAAGCATCATCGGCCATTCCTTTGCCGATACGCTGGTGACGCCGATGAACGACAGTTTTGTCGATCTCGACCTGCTGGCCAAGGTCCGGCCCGGCACGTTCGACATTATCAAATCCAGCGTTTACACGGACATGGTCTGGGATCTGCGCGCGCAACGTCTGAAAAAGGACGGGCATATGATCGACTGGGTCGTCATGCGCAACCGTCTGGGGCATCTGGACAACAAGAACAAGACTGACGTGGGCCGTGTGCTTGAAACGATTTCAGGGCCTTTGCAGTTTCGCATCGCGCCAGGTTTTGGCGAGCGCGTCATTTTCCGCGAGCTGTTTCTTGACGGTTTGACTCTGCTTGACCTGCAGGAGGGCCGCCCCGGCGCCCTGAGCATGTCCAACATCGCAGCGCGTCAGGAGGTGCGGTATCTGGTCAAGATGATCCTGCCGGATCATTCCGTGTCGACATTGTCCTTGCTTAAAACTGTAAACTGACCGTGACAGCGGCGCTTTCAACCCCTCATCACGTTTTGGACCCGGGCATTTTGCGCGAGTACGATATTCGCGGCGTGGTCGGCAAGACGCTTTCCGCCGATGATGCTTTTGTCATCGGGCGCGCCTTTGGCACGATCATCCGCCGCCGTTTTAAAAGGAATTGCAAGGTCGCGCTGGGTTATGACGGACGCGATAGTTCGCCGCTGTTTGCGGTGCGTCTGGCCGAGGGGCTGGCCGCTTGCGGTCATCATGTCGAGGACGTGGGGCTTGGCCCCACCTCAATGGTTTATTTTGCGCTGAAGGAACGGGGTTGCGACGCCTGTGCCATCGTGACCGGATCGCATAGCCCGCTGGCCTATAACGGCATTAAAATGGCCTTGTCGACCGGGCCTTTTTACGGGCCGGACGTGCAGGAAATCGGCGCGATCGCGCGCACCGGCGATTTTGAAACGGGCGAGGGCAGGAAAACACAGTTCGACATTCAGGATATGTACGTGGCGCGCCTGCTTGGCGATTATCACGGGCCGCGTCCGTTAAGGGTTGCCTGGGACATGGGCAACGGCGCCTCGGGTGAAATCATCCGCCGTCTGGTCAAAAAACTTCCCGGCGAGCATGTGTTGCTGTTTGACGCGATCGACGGCACGTTTCCCAATCATCACCCTGATCCGACCGTGGCCAAGAACCTGATCGACCTGCAACGGGCTGTGCGTGAACATAAATGCGATCTGGGCGTTGGTTTTGACGGTGACGCCGATCGTATCGGCGTCGTCGACGAAACGGGCGATATTCTTTGGGCGGATCAATTGATGGCGGTATACGCGGCGGAGGTGTTGCGCGCGCATCCGGGTGCGCCAATCATTGCCGACGTCAAGTCCAGCCGCGTTTTATTTGACGAGATTGCGCGTCTTGGCGGCGTGCCCGTCATGTGGAATACGGGCCATTCGGTCATCAAGGCCAAAATGATGGAGATGAAATCCCCGCTGGGCGGCGAGCTGGCGGGTCATATCTGTTTTGCCGACAAATACTATGGCTTTGACGACGGGCCTTATTGCGCGGTGCGGCTTTTGGATATCGTATCGCGCTCTGGACAGAAACTTTCGGCGTTAACTGCCCATTTACCAAAAATGCACAATACTCCCGAGGTCAGATTCGCGGTCCCGGCCAGCCGCAAGTTCCATATTGCGGGCGAGATCAAGGCCCGTCTGCAAGACGGCGCGGCTATGGCTGGAATTTCGATCAATGATATTGACGGCATCCGGGTGACGGGTGAGGATGGGTGGTGGCTGGTGCGGCCTTCCAATACGGAGGATATGCTGACAGCCAGGGTTGAGGGGTTTACGGACGGCGGCTTGTCGCGGTTGAAAAAACAGCTGGTGGATCAGCTGGGTTTGAGCGGGATTGCCGATCCGTTCGAGGATTTTCCGGGGGGGAGATAAAAAAATGACCGAGGTTCGTTTTCATCCGCGCGTTTTGGAATTCGTCGCGTCGCGCATCTGTCACGATCTGGTCAGCCCAGTCGGCGCTATCGCCAACGGGATGGAACTTTTGGAGGAACTGGGCGAGGAGGGCGAGGCTGAATCGATCAAGCTTGTCTCCAGCAGCACGGCAGAGGCCGCGACGCGCTTGAAGTGTTTTCGCCTGTGCTATGGCGCGGCGGGTTCCGACCGCAATATCGGCTTTGACGAGGTCAGGGACGTTTTTCAGGAATGGCTCAAGGCCGGGCGCATCAAGCTCGACTGGCAAAAGCCGCAGGTGCCCAATATGCCCAGGGGATTTGCCAAGGTCGTGCTTAATATATTGATCCTGTCCGAGGAATGCGCCCATGGCGATGGCAGTATCCGGGTGTCATCGCTTCCCGACGGCCGGGGTGTCGAAATTTGCCTGACCGCAAAGAACCCGTCCTTCCGCGACAAGGCGGAGGACGCGCTGAATGAGAGGCTTTCGGTCGATGAGCTGGACCCGCGCCTTATCCATGCTTACATAACCGGGCAGTTCGCCCGGCATTTTGGCCTGACCTTTGATTACAAAACAGGGCAGGAGCCGCCGTCATTGACCTTCAGGGTCACAATTTAAGGTTTCTTTCCGTAAGCTTATCTACCAATGGTTGTATTTTTTTCGCCGCCCTTGCACAATGGGGGTGGGGAATGCTGTACGGCGGGTTGCTAAGGAAACATTAACCAGTTCCGACGCATACTGTCTGTCGTGGGTTTTATTAAGTGTTTTAAACAACGCATTAATGAGGGAGTGCCTTTACGTGGATGATCTGATTCCAGAGTTTCTGGCCGAAACCAATGAAAGCCTGGCCGAACTTGATCTTGATATCGTCAAGCTTGAGCAGGATCCCAACAACAAGGATCTGTTGGGAAAAATTTTCAGACTTGTCCATACCATCAAGGGCACATGCGGATTTTTGGGCTTGCCGCGTCTGGAGACGGTCGCGCACCGCTCTGAAAACGTGCTGGGGCGCATCCGCGACGGCAATCTTGAGGTGACGCCAGCGGCCATCAGCCTTATCCTTGAATCCTTCGACCGGATCAAGTTGATCGTGGCGGGGCTTGAGCAAAACGGCACGGAGCCCGAAGGCGACGATTCAGCGCTGATCAGCAAGCTCGACATCATGTTCAAGAGCGAGCAGGGCGCTCCCGCGACAGCTCCCGCTCCCGCGCCGGAGGCAGAGGCGCCCCGCGTAGCGGCCCCGGCACCTGCGTCTGTGTCGAAAAAAACGGTTGCCGAGGATATGGGCGACGAAGACCATCACCCGGCTGCGGCCAAGGGCGCGTCGTCGGCCAAGGCGCAAGACGGCAATGCCGAGGGCAAGGGCGGCGACGGCGACGGCTCGACCAAGTCGCTGCGCGTCAGCGTGGACGTTCTTGAAAACCTGATGACGATCGTCAGCGAGCTTGTCCTGACGCGCAACCAGCTTCTTCAGATTCTAAGAACGCAGACAGACAGCGAATTCGCAGGCCCGTTGCAGCGGCTCAATCAGGTCGTGTCCGAGCTGCAAGAAGGCGTCATGCAAACGCGCATGCAGCCCATCGGCAACGCCTGGGCCAAGTTGCCGCGTATCATCCGCGATATCAGCGTCGAATTGAACAAGAAGATCAACCTTGAAATGCGCGGTCAGGAGACCGAGCTTGACCGTCAGGTCCTGGACATGATCAAGGACCCCCTGACGCACATGGTCAGGAATTCTGCCGATCACGGCATTGAAAAGCCGTCCGAGCGTATAGCGGCGGGCAAGCACGAGGAGGGCAAGGTCCTGCTCAACGCCTTCCACGAGGGCGGGCATATCATCATCGAGATTTCCGACGACGGGCGCGGTTTGCCGATCGACAAGATCAAGAAAAAAATCCTTGAAAGAGGGCTGGCGACCGAGGATCAGCTGGCCGCGATGTCGGAAAAGCAGATCCAGCAATACATCTTTCACGCCGGTTTTTCCACGGCCGACAAGGTCACGTCCGTTTCCGGGCGCGGCGTGGGCATGGACGTCGTGCGCACCAACGTCGAGAAAATCGGCGGCGCGATCGAAATGAACTCGATCCCCGGCAAGGGTTCGACCTTTACGATCAAGATCCCGCTGACGCTGGCGATTGTTTCGTCGCTGATCGTGGCGGCGGGCGCTGAACGCTATGCCATTCCGCAGATCAGCGTACGCGAACTGGTGCGCATCTCCGAGAACGGCGAGCACAAGATAGAAATGATTAAGGGGTCCCCGGTCCTGCGTCTGCGCGACCGGTTGTTGCCCCTGGTTTCCCTGACCAAGCTGCTTAAGGTCAGCGAGGGCGACGCGGTCACCGAGGACAGCTATGTCATCGTGTCGCAGGTCGGTTCCTACGTCTTTGGCATTATCGTCAATCGTGTCTTCGACACCGAGGAAATCGTGGTCAAGCCGGTGTCGCCCTTGCTCAAGGGCATTCGCCTGTTCTCGGGCAATACCATTCTTGGCGACGGCAGCGTCATCATGATTTTGGATCCCAACGGCATCGCCAATGCCGGCGGCGAGATCAACAGCGGCGTGTCGGACGATTTCTCCTCGGTCGACGAGGCGCGCGCGGCCAGCGACGGCGACAAGAAGGTGTCTCTGCTCGTCTTCAAGGCGGGCGACGGGGCGCAGAAGACGGTTCCGCTTTCGCTCGTCTCGCGGCTTGAGGAGTTCAATGTCAAGAACGTCGAAACCTCGGGTCATCAGCGCGTCATACAATACCGCGACCAGTTGATGCCGCTGATCCCCTTCGACAAGGGCGGTCAGGTCAGGAAGGAAGGACGCCAGTCCGTTCTGGTCTTCGCCGATCAGGAACGGCTGATGGGCCTGATGGTCGACGAGATCGTGGATATCGTAGAGGAGCGGATCAACGTCCAGATTTCCGGCACAGACGCCGGATTGCTGGGCAGCGCCATCATCGACGGACAGGCGATGGATGTTATTGATGTCGGCTATTACCTTGGCCTTGCGCACAGCGACTGGTTCAGGACCAAGACGACCCAGTCCTTTGGCGGCAAGGTGGCTAAAAAGCGCGTTCTGCTTGTCGACGACAGCGCCTTCTTTCGCAACATGCTGGCCCCGCTTTTAAGCGTCGCCGGATACCAGGTCGTCAGCGCCGAGGGCGGCAAGGAGGCCCTGCGCATGTGCGATACGGGCGAGAAGTTCGACCTGATCATCAGCGATATCGAGATGCCGGGCATGAGCGGCTTCGACTTCGCGGAAAAGGTTAAGTCCGACGGCAGCGGCTGGCGGAACGTTCCCCTGGTGGCCTTGTCGTCGCACGCGACGCCGCAGGATCTTGATCGTGGCCGCGCGGCGGGCTTTGACGACTATGTCGCGAAGTTCGACAGGGACGCCCTTTTGAAATCCGTGGCGCAGACGATCGAACATACAGGAAAGGCAGGGTAAATCGATGAGCAACGAACAGTCCAAAGCCAAGGATGACGGTAAAGGCGCGGTGCGGGAATACCTGACGCTGACGATCGCCGACCAGATGTTCGGCATCCCGGTTCTTCAGGTTCAGGATGTGATGGGCGAGCAGAAGATGACGCGCGTGCCGCTGGCGCCGCGCGAAATCGCGGGATCGCTCAACCTGCGCGGGCGGATCGTGACCGCAATCAACATGCGTCGCCGCATGGGACTTGAAGATCTGGCGGCCGACCAGAAGTACATGAACATCGTTGTTGATTACAAGGCCGACCTTTACAGCCTGATGGTCGATAATGTGGGCGAGGTCGTGCCATTGTCGGACAACGATTTCGAAAGTAACCCGCCGACGCTTGATCCCTTGTGGCGCACGCTGTCGCTTGGGATCTACAGGCTCGACCAGAAATTGCTGATTATCCTGGACGTGACCAAACTTTTCGAGGGAATTGGCGCCGACAGCAAGACGGCGGCAGCTTGAAACATCAAAACCAGAGGTGTAGCAAATGAAGACATGCCTGATCGTTGACGACAGTCGCGTCGTTCGCAAGGTTGCGCGCAAAATTCTTGAAGAGCTTGGTTTTGCCTGCACCGAGGCTGAGGACGGTTTGCTGGCGCTTGAGGCCTGCAAGAAGCAGATGCCCATGGCCGTTTTGCTCGACTGGAACATGCCGAACATGAACGGGCTTGAATTCCTCAAGGAATTGCGCAAGTCGCCGGGTGGCGACGCGCCCAAGGTGGTTTTCTGCACGACGGAGAATGAATTCTCCTTTATCCAGCAGGCGCTGACTTTTGGCGCTAACGAATACATCATGAAGCCGTTCGACGGCGAAATCGTGCAGAGCAAGTTTTCTCAAATCGGCCTGATATAGGAATTTTTAGCGGTGGAGACCAAGGAAACCAGCAAGCTTCTCAATCCTTCCGGCCTACCGCAGGTCCGCGCGATGGTGGTCGACGATTCCGCCGTCATTCGCGGCTTTTTGACGAAGTTTCTGGAGAGTGATCCCGACATCAAGGTGGTGAGCTCTGTGTCCAACGGCGAATTGGCGGTGGCAAGTCTCAAGCGCTCGCCGGTCGATGTCATCATTCTTGACATCGAAATGCCGGTGATGAACGGGCTTGAGGCCTTGCCCCGGTTGCTACAGGTTGATCCCGACGTGCAGGTCATCATGGCCTCGACCCTGACGACCGAGGGCGCCGCCGTCACGATGCAGGCCCTGCAGATGGGTGCGGCGGAATGCCTTGCCAAGCCGACGACAAGCCAGGAGCTGGCGGGGACCAAGGAATTCCGTATCAGTCTGGTTTCCAAGGCCAAGGCGCTGGGTCATGTCACGCAGAAAAGACGCGAAAGAAAGGGAATTCCCATGGCGCCACTGACGGGTCTTGCGGCAAAAGCGGTCGTTGCGCCCGCTGCGCCTGTCAAGCCCGCGATCAAGCTTCGTGCCGAAACCTATGTCGGTTCGTTCGATGCGATCGCCATCGGCTCGTCAACCGGAGGACCGCAGGCCCTGCTTGCGCTTTTCGAGGGGCTGAAGGGCGGGCTGAAGCAGCCGGTTTTCATCACCCAGCATATGCCGCCGACGTTTACCGCCATTCTGGCGGATCATATATCCAAGCAATCGGGCCTTTCCTGCGCCGAGGGCAAGGAGGGCGAGGAGATCAAGGGCGGGCGGATTTATCTGGCGCCCGGAAATTTTCACATGACGGTCAAGCTGTCCGCCGACGGACGGCGGGTGATCGCGCTTAATCAGGATGCGCCGGAAAATTTTTGTCGTCCGGCCGTCGATCCGATGCTCCGCAGTCTGGTCGCTATCTATGGCAAGAGAATATTGACGGTGATACTGACCGGCATGGGCAGCGACGGCGCCAAAGGGGCGCAGATGGTTGCTGACGCAGGCGGTGTGGTGATCGCGCAGGATGAGGCCAGTAGCGTGGTCTGGGGGATGCCGGGCGCGACGGCCGCAGCCGGAGTTTGCACGCGTGTTTTGCCACTGACGCAGATTGCCGCCAGCATCAAAGAATTCGCGACCAGGATTTAAGAGGGAAGAACCGGTGAAAAACGAAGACTTTCTGTTCTTTCAAAAGCTCCTCAAGGACGAATCCGGGCTTATCGTCACGCCGGAAAAAACCTATCTGCTTGAATCAAGACTTGTTCCGGTCGCGCAGAAGGCGGGCCTTGCGGGGCTGGAGGAGATCGCAGCCAAGTTGAGGTCGGGGGCGGCGGGCGACCTGAAACGCCAGGTGGTCGAGGCGATGACGACGAACGAGACGTCGTTCTTCCGCGATAGCGGTCCTTTCGACAAGTTTCAAAAGGTCTTATTGCCTTATTTCCTCAATGCGCGGGCGACCAAAAGGCATATCCGCATATGGTCGGCGGCTTGCTCAAGCGGGCAGGAGCCTTATTCCCTGGCGATGATCCTGCGCGAGATGGAGGCCAAATTGCAGGGGTGGCGCTTTGACATCGTGGCGACCGACCTTTCCGAGGATATCATCAATCAGGCCAAGACGGCGGCCTATACCCAGTTCGAGGTGCAACGCGGGCTACCCATTCAGATGCTGGTGAAGTATTTCGAGCAAAAGGGCGACCGCTGGCTTCTCAAGGACACCATCAAGAACATGATTACCTTCCGCAAGATCAATTTGCTGGAGGATTTTGCAACCCTTGGCACGTTTGATATCGTCTTTTGCCGCAACGTGCTGATTTATTTCGACGTGCCGTCCAAGGCCAAGGTTCTGGGCGGCATCCGCAAGCGTCTGGAGCAAGATGGCGTCTTGCTGTTGGGTGGCGCCGAAACCGTCATCGGCGTGACCGAGGAGTTCAAGGCTCTGCCCGAGCATCGCGGGCTTTATATTCGTTCGGATTCAACCTTCAAGACGTCCGTTGCCGCCTGACGCCAGTTGCGGCATTTTACCGGCCCAACAGTCCGCGAACAGTATTTTTACGGCTCTGCCAGACCTCGGACGCCTTTTTTTCAAGTTCGCCCGCCATGCGGTGGTTGACGTCACGGTGTTCGGCCTCGTCGTTGCGCACGGCGATGACGACATCGCGCAACGTGGCGTCGGGGGGCAGGTTCCAATAGGTTTTGGCAAGATCCGGCGCCGGAACGTTAGCGGTTTTTCCGGCGTCGATGTCGGCCAGATATTCGGTATAGCTTTTGACTGCCTCTTCCTCGAGAAACCCGACGAAGCGGTGCGCAGCGCGCTTGTTAAAGGCATAGGCCAGCGAATAGGCGCCGATAACCGCAACCTGCGCCCCCATGATCAGGGCGCGCTCGGGCAGCGTGGGTTTGGCGATTTCGGAGAAAACCATAAGGTGCATGCGCTCGTTTTCCGCCTCGTCGAACAGGGTGCGGATGCGGCCGCTGTCGTGTTTCATTTTGCGCAACCCACTCCAGTGGTTGAAGGCCGCGCCGACGATGCCGGGCACGGCGGCCACGGTTTCAAGCACGACGGCCCTGTGCCCATAACGTTTGCGGAAGAACAGTTTTGAAAAAAGTTTCATCGCCTTGCAAAGTCCAAAGGCCAGCTTGTCCGACAGGCGTTTTTTGTCGAATGTCCAGTGCAGGTCGTGTTCGGCCCCGGTTTCGTGGCGGAGCTTGATGTCGGCGGGCAGGGGTTTGACGTCGTTCATTGCGGACTCATGTGCGTTTGCTGAAGGACTTTCAGGGTGCCGCGTGCCGTGAAAAAGTGCAACATGTTTTTCGGGCGCGGCGGCTTTCCCTTGAAAAACAAGGTGAAAGGACGTGCGGCGCCCGTATCCTGCGGGCATATCCTCCCGGTGTTTACGGTGTTGCGGGCGGCAAACCCTTCGTGGGCAGGAGGGCTGCGGGTGCTGCGACCGTCGTTTGTTCTGGTTTTGCGGATGCTTCGTTGAAGGTCTCTTCCATCCCTGCCGATCCAAGCGTGCTGGCTACGGGTTTTGCAGCCAGAATGTCCTCGTACATCTTTTTCAGGCGGACATAGTCGGTTTTGCCGGTGCCAAGCTTGGGCATTTCCTTGATCGCGATGATGGCGCGGTCCTTTGGAAGGCCCAGCGGCGAGCGCTTGAGACTTTGCGCGGCCTCGGTCAGGCGCTGGCGGTCAAGGGCGGGATCAGTCGTGAACATGATGATACGATCGCCTTCGCCCGGCGCTTTATAGGCGATGACGGCGTGCTCAAGCTTGGGCGAGGGAGAGGCGGTGCGCGCGATCTTTTCGATCGTGTCGAGCGCCACCATTTCGCCGCCGGGCTTGGCAAAGCGCTTCAGCCGTCCGGCATGCTGGATGTAGGCGTTTTTGATGATGTGGCGCGTTTTCTGCGGCGTTTGGTTTTCCTGGATGATGATGGCGGTCCCCTCCTTGTCGCGCAGGCGGATCAGGTCGCCGGTATCGTGCCAGCCATCGGCGGGGGACATGATGACGCCGGGCTGTTCGGCCTTGATATAGCCTTTCATGACATTGGGTCCTTTGACCTCCAGGCGGTAAAGCCCTTCCATGCCGGGTTCGGTCATAGCCTCAAGACGCGCCTGCATGCCGGGCAGAAGACGGCCGATTGTGCCTTGCTGATAGGCGCCGGGCACGTTGACGGACACGACGGGCGAGGCCTCGGTCATGCCGTATCCTTCGAGAATCTGGATGCCGAACCTCTTGAAATAGGTGTCGGCGGTTTCAGCCTCCAGCGCTTCGGCGCCGGCAAAGACCTTGCCCCGGCGTAGTGACAGCAAATCCTTGTCGCGGGCGTTGCGGGCGTAAAGCTTGAGGAAGGTGTTGGTCCCGAACATGACGGTGGCGTCGTAGAAATAGATGCCGGTCGGGATGTTCTTGCCGTCGAGAGGCGTCGGGTATTGATAGCTGCGCAGGCCCTTGAGCATGGGCATCAGCATGCCGCCGGAAAGTCCGAAGGCGTGGAACGTCGGCATGGCGTTGTAAACCTTGTCGTTGGGCGAGAAATCCGTGATTGCGCTCATTTGCGCGATGTTGGCCAGGATATTGCTCGAGCTCAGCGCGACACCCTTGGGCGTTCCCTCGGAACCGGAGGTGAAAATGATGGCGGCGGTGGCGGCGCCGTCCTTGCGTCGCGCGTCGTTGCCGCCCATACCAAAGAACGCCTTCGCCTTGCCCTTGATCTTGTCGAGGAAGGTGATGCTTTCCCTGATGTCTTCCATGTAGATGATTTTGTGGGTTTTCGACAGGGCCTCGACCTTTTCGGCGAGCTTGAGTTTATCAGCTCCCGCGATGAATTTGCGCGAGGTGACGATGGTCTTGACCGCAGCGGTCGAGGCGCAGGATTCCAGCGTCGGTATGTCCGCCGAGGCGTTGAGCATGGCGGGGACGCAACCCGCTTCCTGCAGTCCGAAAAAGGTCACGGCTGAACCGGCGGCGTTGGGGAGTAGATAGCCGACAGCCTCGTCCTTTTTGGCTATCTGGCGGAATTTTTGTCCCAGAACGTAAGAGCCGGTCAGCACGTCGCCATAGGTCATGGGCTTGCGTAGCGCGCCGGTTTCAAGATCGTCGAGAATGTTATAGGCATGGCCGAAATGCCGCGCGGCATAGCGCAGTTCGTCGAAAAGGTTTTTGGCAGGATCAAGAGCTGCGATCGACAGTTCCTCCATGATGCCTTCAAGCTGGCGGAGGCGTTCAGCGCGCCGGGGCTTGCCCTTGAGGCTGTCGTCAAGTTCAAGCGTTGTGGGCTTGTTCACGGTTACCGCGATCTTGGGAAACAGCTTGCTTGGGAACTGGCGCAAATAGGTGGCGCCAAAGCTCAAAAACTCCATCCCGCCCAGATGGACGGGGACGATCTTGGCCTTGGATTCGTCGGCGACGAAGGCCGTGCCTTCGAAAATCTGCATCAGGCTGCCAGTCGTGGTCAGGCGCCCCTCGGGGAAAATAACGACCGGTTTGCCCGACATGATTTTGTCGCTCAGTCCGCGCAGCTTGCTTGCCTTGGTTTCGTCGATAGGGCACATGTCCATGCGGCTCATCAAAAAGCGGTAGAAGGGGTTTTTACGGCCTTTTTCATAGGCGGCGGAGTCGATGGCGAAAACCGGTTCGTTGGGTAAAATCGAGGCCAGCAGGGTGCCGTCAAGGAACGAGATATGGTTGGCCACGATCAAGGTGGGCTCGTTTTTGGTGGCAAGCAGGTTTTCAAGTCCCCGGACCCTGGTGCTAAACAGCGTTTTGAAGACAAAGCGCAGGGTGCGCTTGATGCCGTTGTTGATTTTTTTGTCCAGCCAGCTCCGTTCTTTTTCGGAAGCTTCTGTGTGCTCTGCCACGGGTTTTTCCATTACTGTCCGGCCTTTCAGGTTAGGGAAATAATTTGATTCGCCGGAATATAGCAATTGGTTATGAAAAGGTCAAGAAAATCACCGGAAGTCCTTTTCTTGCTAGACTCTCGATGTGACCGCACTATGCTTGTTCGCTGGGAGATTTAGCTCCTGACGCACATAAGATTTTAAGGAGTTTCGGATGAGCTGGACTAAAGAACGCATGGCGCTTTTGAAGAAAATGTGGCTTCAAGGGAAGAGCGCCGCCGAAATTGCCAAAAAACTGGGACAGGGCATGACGCGCAACGCTGTCATCGGCAAGGCGCACCGTATGGGGCTGTCGGGCGGACGTCCGGCGACGCCCGCTAAGGCCGCGACCCAGGTCGCAGCCCAGGCCAAGGGCAAGGTGGCGACCGCTTCGGCCCCTGTTGCGGTCAAGGGCAAGATTGCGGCCAAGGTCGAACCCGCGCCGTTCATCAAGCCGGGCAAGGGTGACAAGGGTAAATTCGTGGCGCCGCCCGCGCCGTATCCGGCGAAAAAGGGCTCTGAAAAGATCGAGCCCACGCCGTTGCCGCAACCGGCCAAAAAACCGTTGTCGAAAAAAGAGGCTAATGGCATCTCGTTGCTGGAGGTGAACGACCGCGTTTGCCGCTGGCCGATCGGCGATCCGCGCGACGATGGATTTTATTTCTGCGGACGCAATGCGCGCTCGGGCATGCCTTACTGCCATGACCACGCGATGCAGGCCTATCAGTCGATCAGCCGCAAGCCCGCGAACGAAGACGTGGTCGAGGACCCGCCGGTGATCGAAGAGGAAGAAGAAATCACGCCGACATCGTGATGAATGCACAGGGCATGACCGGGACTAAAAAGAAAAAAATCGGCGACAAGGAAAGAATGGCCGTAATCGACCTTGGGTCGAACGCGGTCAGGCTGGCCGTATACGATGGATGCAACCGCGCGCCCGTCATGGTCTATGCCGAGCGTGACTTCGCAGGCCTTGGTCGCGGCCTGGCGGAGACGGGCAAGCTTAACCCCGACGGCGCGCGCCGGGCGCAGGACGCGCTGGCGCGTTATGCCGCCTTGATCCGCGCGATGAAAATACGTCATGTCGAGGCGGTGGCCACGGCCGCCGTGCGCGACGCCCGCGATGGCGCGGCCTTTTTACGCAAGATCAAGACCAAGTGCGGTCTTGCCATTCGCTCAATCGAGGGTGACGAAGAGGCGCGGCTGTCGGCGCTGGGCGTTACCGGCGGGGGGCTTTGCCACAACGGCATTATCGGCGATCTTGGCGGCGGTTCGCTGGAACTGGCCGAGATCGAAAACGGCCGGATCAAAAACCGCGTGTCGTTGCCGCTGGGCACGCAGCGCATCCGCGCCGAAAAGGGCGCGCTGGCGCAGGCCAAGCTGATCGCGCAGCATCTTGACGGCGTGGCGTTCCTGAAAAACGGCGGCGTCAAGGGGCGCGATTTTTGCGCGCTGGGCGGCGCGTGGCGGACGCTGGCGCGGCTGCATATCAAGGTTGAATCCTGGCCGGTGCCGGTGATCGATCATCACAGGCTTGACGGCGCCAAGGCGCTGGAATTCGTCGGCGACATTTCACGGCGCAAGCAACAGGCGCTGATGCACATCAGCGGCCTGTCGCAAAAGAAGATCGAGGACGTGCCCGCCTCCGCCCTTTTGCTGTCGGCCATTCTTGAACGGATGAAGCCGCAGGCCCTGACCTTTTCGGCCACGGGCTTGCGCGAGGGGCTGGTTTTCGACCATCTCGACGCGCGCGAAATGAAAAAGGACCCGCTGTTCGTTTCGGCCTTCAAGATGGCCGGACGCTCCAGCCGCTATAAAAGCGCCGATACCTTTCTGGCGCTGGCCCGGTGGATCGAGCCTTTGTTCGACAAGAAAGAGGAAACGCCGTTTCTGGCGCGCGTGCGCCAGGCAGCCGCACTGATGAGCGATACCGGCTGGTTCGAGCACGAGGGCATCCGCGCCGAGCATGCGCTTAACCGCGTCCTTGTCATGCCGTATTACGATGCCTGCCATGTCACGCGGGCGATGATGGCGATTGCGTGCTATACGCGCTATCACGGCGAACCCGAGGATGGCGACAGCACCGCGCCGCTTCAGGCCATGCTGGGCGTCGACCGCACCCGGCAGGCGGTGGTTATAGGCCTTGCCCTCAACCTTGCCTATATGCTGACGGGCGGCGCGCTTGATCTCTTGAAATTCGTCGAATTCAGGACCACCGCCGACCGCGTTGAGCTGCGGATTTCAAGGAAGCTGGGTGTGCTCAAGGGCGAGGCGGTGATGAGCGTTTTGTCCTCGCTTGCCGCGCAGAGCAAGCGCACGGCGGTTATCTCCGAGTTTTAAGCGCCCCCGGGTTTTAAACGGTAATGACCTTGATTTTTTTCTGGGTGATGGACAGCGCCAGCTTTCCGGCCTTGAGATCCAGCGCGTCCTTGCCGAACAGTTCATAGCGCCAGCCCTTGAGTGCTGGAACGTCGGCCCGGTCGAAGGCCGCGATCATTTCAAGATCGTGAGCCGAAGCCAAAAGCTTGGGCGCGACGAAATGCTCGTCGCATTTGGTTTTCAACAGGACGCGCAACAGATCTATGGTGGGTGCAAGCCCCTGGGGAAGGTGCGGTTTCTTTTCAACCCTGGGGCAATCCTCCTCGCGGAGGTTCATGGCGTGCTTGATGACGTTGAGCAGGTCGCGGCCCTTGGCCCCCTCGGCAAAGCCGCCGCTGAGCGAGCGGATGCGCCCCAGCGCCTCGGCCGTCGTGGGCGGGTGGGCGGCTATTTCTGCCAGCGCCTCGTCCTTGATCAGGCGGCCGCGCGGGATATTGATGCGCCTCGCCTCGATCTCCCGCCAGGCGCAGATTTCGCGCAGGATGCCAAGCATGCGCGGGCGGTGGGTGTGCATTTTGATGCGGTGCCAGGCCTCTTCCGGTGGGTTATCATAGGTCGATGGCGCGCAGAGTTCGGCCATTTCCTCCGCCACCCATTCCATGCGGTCAAGGGTGTCGATACGTTTTTTCAGCTTTTCGTAGACCTGACGCAGGTGCAAGACATCGGCCAGGGCATAGGTGATCTGGCGGTCGGTCAGCGGGCGGTTGGACCAGTCGGTAAAGCGGCTTCCCTTGTCGATTTGTTCGCCGGTCAGGTCGTGGACAAGCACCTCATAGCTGACCTGATCGCCAAAACCGCAGACCATGGCCGCGATCTGGGTATCGAAAAGCGGGGAGGGGATTTTGCCGGTGTCATGATAGAAAATTTCGACATCCTGACGGCCGCCATGCAGCACCTTGAGCGTTGTGCCGTTGTTCATAAATTCATAAAAAGGCGCAAGATCGATGCCCGGCGCCAGAGGATCGACGGCAAAGGCCCCGTCAGGACCGGCAAGCTGAATCAGGCAAAGCTTTGACCAATAAGTCTTTTCCCGCATGAATTCGGTATCGACGGTGACGAATTCGGCGCCGGTCAGGCGGTCGCAAAGGGCCTTAAGCCCGGAGGTGGTGGTGATCAGGGTCATGGAGGTGTTTTACTATTCCTGACATGCAAAGCAAGAGAAACTTGCTATTTTTGCGGTTTTTGTGTTTATTTTCAGGCTGAAAGGACATTTATCACATGCACGCGTATAGAAGTCATAC
>FRDC01004392.1_pt2 | contig 17914 bp, 27 predicted proteins | sample 1106171 | NCBI WGS metagenome assembly FRDC01 (sample SAMEA3930566, study PRJEB13176) | freshwater metagenome | biome: Drinking water system; feature: drinking water; material: water | place: Singapore | collected 2014-12-20 | reverse complement strand
TCAATACAGTCAATCCTTCCCAGCGCAAAGCGCGTAAGGGGTTACAATACAGTCTGGGAAAGCCATGATTGGCAAAGCTATGAATCACAGCGAAAGGAATCAAGTAAGATGAAACTAACGACGAGGAGATTTGCGGCCTTCAAAAGTGTGGGCGATCAAGGGAAACAGATCGAAGTCATGGAGGGGTCAATCATGGAGATCGTCAAATGGATGGCGATGCAAATGATGGAGAATCCCATGCGCAAGAGATTTGATTTTTCGATTGCTCCCGATCAGGATGCGGCCAAGTTGGGAGTCATGCGCGATGCAAAGCCCAGCAAATCATTGCGCGTGCAAGAACTTCTGAGCAGCGAATTGGAAGGGCTTTTCGCCAATCTCAAGGATTCGGATGACGGAGACGACGAATGACACTCAAGAGCAAATGGTATGGTTTGGTGCGCTTTGGCAATCAAGCCATCATGGATGAATCATTGGATGGCAAAACGCCTTTGGAATTGCGGCAAGCAATCTTGGCCATTGGCAGGGTTTGTATTGATGCGCTTTCCCAACGCAAGGACAAGCCATCAATCACAATCTATCTGGAGCCTTCGCCGATCAAGTCAATTGATGATGTGCAGGTTTATGACTTGCATTCATTCAGCTTCACAGACCCGACGTTGATTGCGCCCAGCCAGGACGTGGAGAATCAACCATTGGCAGATTTCCCCTCAATTACTGTTGGCGAACTCATCAACATGCGTGAGGATTCGCAAACTTTCTTCGCCGCCGAACGCAAAGTGCTTGAGGGGAACAAATTGAGCGGGGATGAACTATTGTCAATCGCACGTCTCTGCGGCAATGAAAAGTGGGCCGGATACTTGGCATTGAAACAATCACAAACGCAGCGTTAACAACTTACGAAATTTAATTCTCTTTGGGGCTTGACTTTTGGACCAAAATGTGCCAAGGTGGAGAATGACTTTTCTGGCCCAACCCACAAAAACAGGACTATGAATGATGAACATATTTGTCTTGAATGAATCACCATTTCTAGCAGCGCGCGATCAACACAACGACCACGTCATTTCCCAGACCAAAGAGTCAATGCAAATGATTGCCACGACGCTGGAACAATCACCAGTCATTGCGGAAAAGTTTGAACGCTTTTATCGCACCGCGCCGCAAATGATACGCTTTAGCACATTTATGGCAATGCTTCCCAAGCCAACGCACGTTGCACATCCCTGCAATGTTTGGCTGCGCGAAAGCCCGAATAACCTAACTTGGCTCATCAATCACGCTTGCGGCCTTACAGATGAATATCAGCGGCGTTATCATCGCGTGCATCAATATCGCCCATTGCTTACTGTGTTTCGGCAACTGGATAAGCAAATAAATCCCGATCCTTCGCCGCCCGCAAATTTCGCTTTGGCAATGCCACTTGCTTTGCGCGGTGAACGTGACCGGGAAACGCCTGCAAACGCCGTGCGATTGTATCGTCATTTTTATGCGCGCGAGAAAATTTTTCAATCTGGTGCGAAATGGAAAGATTGCCCCGAGCCTTTTCCATTGTGGCTTAATGAGTTTGCAGATGAGCCTCGCATTGCCGAACGCCTTAAGGAATTGGCCCCGCCAAAGGTTAAATTAAACCTTGTATCTTTTCCCAACAAATAATCGAACGGAAGGAAATATCATGACTATCTGGAGTGACAAACCTTGCAATTCTGTGGTCGAGACAGCTTGGCCAATTCGCGTCGAAACCATTAATCCTGTGAATGACAACGTGTTGCAAATTCGCACGATTGATTATAACAACAAAGTGAACCGTGTTTGGCTTTCGAAGCATGCCCTTTGGGCATTTCACAATGGCTACGCAATTTTGTCTGGCCCGGCCCCGAAGGATCAGTAATTTCCTGTTCCCAACACTTTATTTGATTGGATATATTTATGCCACGCTCTATTGCCAACAAACAATCTATTGTCGATCGGATGATTGCCGAGACCGGAATTGATCCGCGCAACATTTATTGCCAATTCACCGGCCAAATCATCGGCCATATTCTGCCATCCGAACTTGATTGCATCTTCGCACAAATTGAAGCAATGGATGAGGACGCAATTATTGATGATTTATATATGAGAACAATTGCCTCAATGCGCCCATCCCCGGCATGGAATTATGTGCGCCGCGAGACTTACAATGAATTGCGCGAGGCCAATCCGGTTGCGCTTGCGTCATTCATTTTGGGAAGGCTGTGGCGGCCAAAGCGCCCCGCCAAAGACAAGCTGTCGCGCAACATTTCCGAACGCATTTATGATGGCGCGCAGATTATCAAAATAAACATAGCATTGAAACGCCTCGCGAATAATAATGAGGCGTTTCTGAATTTTCTGCATTTTCTGATCGAGCTTGACGCAAAATTCAACGTTAGCAATTTGCCGACAATTCTCAATTTGCCGATGACGCCGGATGATTTGCGGCCCGATCAGCTAGAGAATTATTGCCAAGTATTGTCGCACACAATCGACAAATTAGTGGTCAACAAACAAAGGCTTGAAAAGCAAGCGCAATTGCAGCAATCGTATCTGTCGCATCCCGGCAATCGGCCGATGGCACATGTGTATTATAAATCATTCATGGAGCGTGCGCCCAAGTCAGATGCTGCGATTGAACGCAAGCTGCAATTCGAGCGCGAGCGTCGTGTTGCATTTTTGTTGGCTGCATCAGCCGAGGAAATTGCAGCCGTCATGCAAACGCGGCAAGCTCCGGCGCCCAAACCCAAGCCGGAAAAATTCGTGCCCAAACAATTTGCTTCCGGGCTTATTCGTATCAACCTGATTAACGGAGCAGCGAAATGAATTTGCGCCCGATCAATCCCGAGACGCTCAACAAATTGTTGGAAGCGAAACAACCTAAACCATTGCAGGCCGTACCAAAGCTGGATTTGCCCAAGCCGAGGCCAACAATTATTCGCGCCACGCCAGAACAAATCAAGCCAATCATTCGCGCCGAAGTTTTAAAAGCCGACGCGGAAATTGCTGCTGTTGATAATTTTCTGGACAAAAACGCTGAGAGGCCAACGCTGGTTCATCAAGTCAGGGCACAACGCAGCCGATTGTTTTCCGGCGATATCCAACTGGATGAATCGCAGCAACGCGCAGTCCTTGGCATGATTGAGCAGCAATACGCTTGTTTGACGGGCAGTGCTGGCACTGGCAAAACCACCACGACCAAAGCATTCGTGGATCGTTTGCAGGATGAATTGCCCAGCGTTGATATGTCCAAGTATTTTCAGAAGGGCACATCATCGCTTGATGATCCCGATGACGATTATGTGATTCCCGAAGAAAAGCTGATCCCGGCAATCGCGCTGTGCGCCTATACAGGCAAGGCTTCGCAGCAGATCAAGCGCAATTTCCCCAGCGATTGGCATTCAAACATAATGACAATTCATCGGCTGCTTGCATTCTATCCGATTTATACGGAAGAATTGGAGGCCGACGGAAATGTTAAGAACAAGATGGAATTTGTGCCATACTATGACGCAACCAACAAATTGCCGTGGAAAATCATCATCATTGATGAAGCGGGCATGTTGGATACCAATTTGGGCCAGCGACTCATTGATGCTTGCACACCTGATACAAGGATTTACATGATTGGCGATATCAATCAGTTGCCGCCGGTTCATGGTAAATCATGTTTTGGTTTTGCAATGGCGCAATGGCCGACTTGGGAATTGACTACAATTCATCGCCAGACCGGGGCAAACAATTCCATCGTGGACAATGCTTGGCGTGTCATTCATGGCCTCACACCAAAACCGGACGATACAACAAAACCGGGTTGGAAATTTTCCATGATGGAAATCAAACCAGACCCTGACCTTTCCAGCCGTCAATTGCGCGCATGGCTCAAGGCGATTAAAGAGGGCGGTTTTTATGATCCGTTGCGCGATGTTATCATCACGCCAATCAATGCCGAGAATGAAACCGCCGGCTACGCGCTTGGGCAATTGCCGCTCAATCGTGAATTGTCATTGATGTTTCAATCCAACGATCATCGCTATGCGATTGACGCAGGGCGAGACAGGAAACTGTTTGCCATAGGTGACAAAGTTATGGCCACAAAGAATGACCATGACATTGGCGTAACGAATGGTATGATGGGGATTATCAAATCCATTCATCCTAATGCCACATACGCTGGCGATCAGAGCAAGTTTGGATTGCTCGCTGATATTCAGGCTGAAATGGAAGCAATCGCGGCCGAGGAAGAAAGCGGCGAAAAATTCAAGCTGGATTTTGCCGGGCTGAATGAGTTCGTTGAAAAGATGGAAGTCAAAAAGACCAAGGAACGCGGACCTGCAAGTCACGTGGTGACGGTCGATTTTGGCACGCCGGAACATCCCAAGGAAGTGGCATTCAGTTCATTGTCCGAAGTGGAAAGTCTGCAAATTGCATACGTGGTGACATGTCACAAAATGCAAGGCGGTGAAGCGCCGGTGGTGATTATCATTTGCCATCAATCGCACCGTCAGATGCTTTATCGTGAATGGCTTTACACTGCAATCACGAGGGCGCAGAACCACGTGGTATTGCTTTATACCCCGATGGCGTTGCGCACTGCGCTGAACCGGCAGAAGGTGAAGGGCAAGGATTTGCAAGCTAAGATCGCCAGCTTCAATGAATTGCAATCAAGTGATAAAGGAAAGAGCAGGATTAACCTGCCCAAAGCACAAAAGATCAACAACTAAATGAAAGGAAACTATCATGGATAAGTTGGAACTTACGCTCAACAAAGAGAAACAACTGATCAAAATTGCGGGCGAGCATTTCACGTTCGATTTGAACGGGTATAATAATGCCGTGATTCGTCAAGTGCTTGCTGGTCTGGGCATTGACGTGAAGTTCGTGCAGGCCGAAGCGAGTGACACAGGCAACGTAAATCCAGATGCTGTTCTGGCTAAGTCGGAAGGAGAAACCAAATGAAAAACGGACTTGAATTCTTGATGCACATCGGGATTGGGCACACGTCATTGTGCTTCTATTTCCCGTCGCACTTACTCAAGGAAGATTCCCGGTGGGATATAGCATACAATCGGGAAGCAAATGCTTTCATTCTTTCGCCGGGAAAACTGGCCAAGTATCGGCTGGCCGAATCTGGTGGTTGGCATGGCGAGATTGGAGTCACTCGTCATCAATTTACCGACTTGTCCGGAAAGACATTGGCCAAAACGAAAGTGCGCGCTCTCATTGACGGAGAGCAAATCTTTATCGTGCTTCCTGAACCGGATACATGGAAGCCCTGCATGAAACGCGGGAAATTCCGGCAAGACGCACAAACCGAATTGCCGATTTCGCCTGCGCGTGAAACGACAATCTTGGATTACATCCAAATCATCAACAATGCGGTGGTCCAATTGAATCAAATCAAACAAAAATTCCCGCAGCATTTTGGTTTGATTATCAATCACCAAGGCACACTTTCGTGCGCAGTTTCTTTTCCTGTGGAGAATTGACATGACCAACATCGATAAGCTGAATCAGCAAATCAAAATCCTTGGGCAGGGAATCATTAACCTGCAAAACATTGTGCAGGCAATGCAGGAGCCGGAGCCGGAACAGCAAACGGATTATGTGCGGCCCGAACAAAACAATGTTGAGCCGGTAAATCCCGATGATCGTATCTCACGCGTGATTCCTTGGGGCGCCAAGGTTTCCGAAGATTTCATTCGCAGCCTGCTGTGGATCGAGGACCAGATTGGCTTGCCTGCCGAATTTCTCATCACGGCAATCGCTTTGGAAACCAATCAGACTTTCAGTCCGTCCATTCGCAACCCGCGATCGAGTGCGACAGGTTTGATTCAGTTCATGGCAGCCACGGCGAAACGCTTGGGCACCACGACTGAACGATTGGCGCAGATGAACGCAGTCACGCAATTGGGTTATGTCTACCGGTATTTCAAATCCTTCGGGAATGACTTATCAGATTGGACTTTGCACGATACTTACCTGGCAATCCTTTGGCCAGCCGGTATTGGCAAAGATGATTCACATCCCATCTTTGTGAATGATCCCAAGCGCGCCAATGATGTGTATGATGTGAACAAAGTCTTTGACAGAAACCGCGACGGGATTGTCAGCAAGGCAGAAGTCGGTGCATTGATTGATCAGTATTGGGAAGAAGGAATGCAAGAAGGGCATTGCATTAGCTGGCCAGTGGAATGAGGATCATTGCTTCATGACACAGGAACAAATTCCAACATTTCAATCTGGTGATTGTGAAGGAATGAATCATGCCGTATAGAATAACTTTAACTGATCCGGACGTTTTCAAAACCGGCTGGAAATTTTATTCCGGCAAATACAAAGCAAGGCTTGACCATCCGGATTGGCATTACCCGCCGATATCTTGTTGGAGTCTGCAACCAATCATCGATCGACAAGCGGTCAAGAAATTGCTGCTTGATCTGCGCGACAAACAAATGGAAATCTATCGCGCAAATTACGAACGGCACAATGGAATCTTGGTCGTCAATTCCGGCGATCATGAGGAAGAAAGGGATTGACATGGGTAAGACTTTGAGGCGGTATGAAAGTGACAGCCCGGAAATGACTGGGACGAAACAGTTTCGCGAGGATTTAAAGAACCTTGTGAATAGTGCGTCGCGCGAGCACGAGCCAGTTGTTGTTTTGGCAATCTTGGCCAATCTCTGCGGGCATGTTTGCGGAACATTTATTCAAGCCGGCGCCCAACGACGAGAAGTTCATTTGGTTTATACCAAGAATTTTGAGACCGGTCTGCATGAAAGCCTATTAGCTGGTATGCAAGTGGCAGGCCACGCATGAATAACTTACGGGCAGAGCGCGTGCAATGCTGCGTGTGTGAAAGCAGAATCAATGTTGTGCATTGCCCGCGCTTTCCCGGCTTGCTGATTTGTTTCCAGTGCGTAAGGTTTGTGATTGAATGGTGTCACGAGCGCGGGCTGGCGCAGCGAAATATATTGCTCTATCATTTATATCCGGATGACAAGATGGAAAGTTTTTGGGTGAAGCGTCCGGACAATTCGCAAGCGATGATGCAAGTGGAATGGTGGCCAAACAAAACACTTGACAAAACACAATAAGTGTGTTATTGTCATCTGGGTTTTGTTTCTCTTTGAGTAACCAACATGATGAACGACAACGAAACACTGACCTTCCATTGGGATAAATTGCCGGAAGATCAACTGACCATGGCGGCATTGACCCTGATATTCGAAGGCTTCAAAATTAATGGCAAAGCAATTATGCTTGCGCCGGTTGGTGAATCACGGCCCATCATTGCACGTCTGCGCATGACGCTTTCCCGCGCCCGCAATCAGCTTGAGCGCCAGGGAATCCCTTACGAGCGTTTCATTTTGGCCACGGATGTTTTCCCGTATTCATTGCTGAATGGGAAGCATTACGATGCCATTGTTTTTCGCAAGCGCGTAAGGCGCATGGAGAAAATCCTAAACATTTTGCAACATGCAAACACAGGAGACAATGCAAATGTCTAGCTTCGCAGACTTTGTGAAACAGAAATCAATGGAGAAACAACAAAACGCGGAAGCGCCCAAACCAATGGGATTGCCAAAGCTGAATTTGAACAGCGCTCCGCCAAAGGCTTCGCCAACGCAGCCAACGCAACCAACACAGCCAGCGCAAATTGCCAAGCCCAAGAATGCTTTGGCTTCATTGGCGTTGATGGAAGTGGATGAACCTACGCCATCAATGGCATTGCCCCAGATTGAATTACCATCCGACCACATTGCGCCCGACAAGCCTGACCGTGAATTACTTGAGGACGCGCCAGAAGAACACAAACAATTCGTCAGTCTGGTTGACGGGTTGTATGATTCTTTTGATGACGCGGATTTATTCATCGGTTTGTTCCAGCGCGTGATGACGGAAATGCAAAACTCCCCGCATCTGGAAATGCTTCTGGCTCCTGCGGATGTGCAGACAATGCTTCGCGGCCTTCGTGGCTCGGCTGGTTTGCAGCAAATCAAGAAGCAATCCAAGCAACGTAAATCATCCAGCGGCAAACCGTTGAAGGGATTGAATCCCGATATGATGGTTGCTTTGCAGGGTCTAGCTGCGGGGTTCAAAGATGACTGATGATTATCTGCGCGTCAGCTATTCATCGTTGAATACGTTTGAAAGCTGCCCACGAAAATTCGAGTTCAGCAAATTGTTTGATCGCCGCCCTTGGACTGGCGAAGAATTTGCTGCGGCTGTCGGCACGGCATTGCACAAAGGCTATCAGGAATATCTGGTCAGCAATGACAGAGACAAAGCCCTATGGGCAATGGCCAAAGCCTATCCGCATGAATTGGAATGGACTGTCGAAGCATCCAAAGCGGAGCCAAGATCGCTTGCGGCCTGCGCAATTACTTTGGACGCAATGATTGACAGTGATGCCATGAATGAATGGGAGGTTGCACAAATCAAAAATCCACAAGGCGAGATCGTGCCGGCAATCGAAGTGCCGTATGAGATCAGGTTCAAGGGAATTACTTTGCCTGATGGGCGCGGCGTGGCGCATGTGGGTTTCATGGATGCGATCATGCGCCACAAAGGCAGCAATGATTTATTCAGAACGCTGGACATAAAGACTCATCGGCGGTTCGCACGTGAGGCCACGAGCAAATATCGGTATGACAATCAGCAAACGCCTTATGGGATTTGCATTGAGCATATTCAAGGCAAGCCGGTGGATCAATTCGAGGTTCTGTATTTCGATACGTTCGTGGATTTGGCCGAACCAGTCATTACCCTGTATGATTTCGCGCGCGATCAACATGATATCCAGGATTGGCTGACCAACACCATTCTGAAGATTCAAAACATTCAACGCTATATGGAAATGGATTTCTTTCCACGCACCGATGGCGGTTGTATGTCATGGAACAAGGCATGTCCAATGATGACGCCATGTCAATCGCGGGATCGAAACGCCATTCAGGAATGGCTTTTGGCTGGAGAAAACCCAGAGCAACGTGCGCCAGAGATTCCTTGGATACTTGCTTGGATTGATCCATTTGGGAATGAAGGAGATTGACCATGGCTGTTGATTTGACGTGCTCGATTACGCGGAAGCAATTCGAGGGTTCACTTTCTGTCGCGCTCAAGGCAATGTCGCGCGGATGGCTGGACGATTACGAAACGACATTAGTTCGCGACATGGACGAACACTATCGCTTGAATGGAACGCTGTTGGATGTTTCGCGCAAGCAACTCAATCAGCTTATCAGCATTCGCGATGAGTTCAAGGATTCGCTATGATTACGGAAATCAAATTCAATCCCCCAATCTTTGTGAGTCAGATGGAGCCGGTTGGTTTCTTGATTCCTGATCCTGCATGTCAAGCGTGCTGGTATTATTATATGTGCGCGGACAAATGCAAGAAAGTGGTTGGGCGCGGGCCGGAAAGCCAAATCATTGAATACGACACCGAAGGTCCAATGAATGACATTCCCTTGTGGATGGACAAACGATACGCTGCGATTGCCAAATCAATCGCAATGATGTATGGCTTGAAAAGCCCGGATGATATGTTCAAGTATTGGCCAAAGGTTACGCTTGAGGCTGCAAGGTTAGGAATGCCTAACCCTGAAATTGAATACATGAACCCGCCAATAGAAGACAGGATCACATGAAATGGTCAGACAGAGACGACGGCGCAATTCATATCTTGGCCCGCCAGAACAAATCTCGATTAGTTATCGCCGCGATTGTGATGTGCCTAGTCGTGTCATGCTTGACGGCAATAGCTATAAATTTGTAACAGCCAAATTAACCCAGGGATATCGCGGCGGAATTATTGCGCGATTCAAACTTGAAAGGATTCCTTATGCCACGGGGCGACAACCTATCCACCGATAATCAACGCGTCAAATTGCTTTTGATTGGCGACGGTAAATGCGGCAAAAGCGATTATGCTTTCTTTGCCGCTAAGAGCGGTTTCGATGTTTTGTATTTGGACGGTGACGTTGCGAGTGCCACGCTTGCGTCCATGGTCAAAGAGAATACCTTGACCAAAGATGAAGCATCAAGGATTTACTTGCTCAACGTTCAGGATCGAATCAAGAATGGTGGACCGGATCACTTCATGATGGACACCGTTGCCAACATCGTGACCAGCGGACGATTCTTTTGGAACGATACGCAATCACGTCCATATTCGGTGGCGCTCGACGGGCCTGAAAGCAATGACGAAATCTGGGAAATTGACACCAGCAAACTTGACGAGCAGACTGTGCTTGTCTGGGATTCGTGGACCAGTTTCATTCAAAGCATTCGCAATTGGGTGGCCGAGGAATTGGATTTGGATTTGTCTACCATGGACAAGGCAACCAAAGACAGTATGAGAAATGTCTATCAAATGATTGGCGAAAAGGCCAACTTGTATTTGCAAATCATTCGTTCCTTGCGCTGCCATGTGATTGTTTTGGCGCACCCCAGCGAGTTTGTCAAAACTGAAAAGCCATCAGGCAAAACAGTTTCGACAATCAAGGAAACTGACTTGAAGGTTTTGTGGACGAAGATGGTTCCCAAGTCCGCGAGCAACAATCATTCCATGCTGATGGCCAAGTATTTCACTGACCTTGCATGGCTTGAAGTCTCCGCCATGGGCGATTACCTGATTGACTTCCGCCCGAGCAGTGAACGAATCAGTGGCAGTCATTTCAACATGCGGGAAAAATCCAGGGAGAAGGGTTCTTTCTCGCAGTTGGTTTCGCAAGTGGGCGGAAAGATTCCCGCGCCCCGCACATTACCGCCATGGCTTGTGATTCACAGCGATGGCTTCCAGCATCCGAGCGCGCAAAAGACCAAGGTGGTTTTGGGCGGCAAGGAAAACACGCCGGTAATTCAAGGGAAATCCTTGACCGGCATCATGGGACAAAGGAGTTAATTATGAACGTCAATTAAAAATTGCACAGGTCATTCAACTGACAGAACACAGAAATCAACTCAACTCGAAGGAAACAAATCATGTCTGACAATGGACTTGAAGGCGCATTCTCGCTCGCGGAATTTGCAAGCGTTGACGTCAGTGACATTCAGGAACTGCGCAGTGAAGCGCTGTCTGAGGGCATCTACACATTCGAATGCGAAAGCGCGAAGATGGAAGATTCCTCCACGGATGAAGCTGAACGTGCGAAGGCTGTCATGCGCTTCAAGATTCTCGAAGCCAAGGGAATCGTGGAGCGCGGGGTCAATCCGGAAGAATTGATTGGCAAGGTTCATACAGAAAACCAATTCTTTTCGCTGGATGATCGCGAGAAAGCCGCGCTTGCGGTTGGCTACCTGAAAGGATTCGTGGCCGATATCGGCGCGGACAATTCGGGACCGCTCGGCGGCGACGGTGAAAATGTTGGGTTCTTGGACCGTATGATTGGCCATCGCTTCGAGGCCAAGATCAAACGCAGGAAGGGCAAGGACGGCGTGACTCGTTCCAACATCGTGCCGATCAAGAAGCGCGCGTAAGGCTGGTTGGCCGGGCAGGAGAAATCTTTGCCCGGCCAATTCCTTAAACAAAGGATGCAAGCAAATGCCAACAAGGTCATTCACAATTCGCGCCAAAGATGTTGAGGATTTGGGAAAGAAATTCTATGATGCATTTTCTTCAATTGAAATTGGTTCAGAAGAGGAACCAGATATTGCAATGTCCAATTGTGCGGGGCTGGTTTACATGGTCATGAATGAAGCGCACAGAATGGGTGATGAATTTCCGCCCGCAATTTACGAGATAATTGCAACTGTTTGGGCGCGGACCGATCCGACGAGAGGCTCAATCAGGGGCTCATTTTCACTTACCTATGTTGAGCACGGCAGGTCAACAGAATGATTCATTTGGAAGCAAATTCAAGTGATTTTGCTTCCAATGTTTTGGCCCTTCCAGCGTGGGAATTGAATTGACGGCCGAACCCGATACGCACGCACCCGTCAATGCAGGTCGATGCACGCTGGGGGGGACCAAAACAAACCTAAGGTTGTGAATTAAATGCAAGCAAATCCTTTGTTGCAGGCGCCCGGCGCTAACAAACGAATCCTCTACATGACAGATAAATTCGGCGTGAGCAGTGGATACTCTGCGGCGTTCACGCGAATGCTTGCCAAGTCCGCAATCCGGCGGCAGCAAGTCATCACTGCCAGCATCTATACTTTGATTTCAAATCCTCTGGTGCGCAAAGGCAATGAAAAAACTTGGCGTTACAATCCGGAGAAATTAGATGAAATCACTGTTGCATTCAATCAAAAAATTTCTGCAATCAAACCCGATATTATTGTGGTCAGTGATCCTGCTTTGCTGGGTGTCCTCACCGACGGTGATTTCCGGGCCTCAACCTTGGATAAACTTCGCGGTGGTGTGTATTATGTGGGCGGCATTCCTTGTGTGGTTACTTATCCCATAACGGCGATCAATACACATGTCGATGAAACACTGGAGAAAGACAATGACGGAGACGAAATCAAATACCAAGCCTACAAGGTCAAACGAGGTGCGTGGATTCTCCAGCGGGATTGGGACAAGGTTGGACGAATCATCCATGGGTTTGCATTTAGACCGCCTTCAATGGTCTACACCGTATGTCGATCGGTGGATAATGTCTTGGCTGCGGAGAAGTGGTTGGAATCGTGCAAGCTGATTTCCACTGACATTGAAACCGGTTGCTTTCCGGCGCAAATTACTTGCATCGGTTTCGCGGGGGTCAATAGCCAGGGCATCATACGCGCATGGGTGGTGCCATTTACCGACCAGTCAAAAGATGGTAATCTCTTTTGGGAAGATGAAACGGATCACGGAATTGCATGGGAAACATGCCATCGAATACTTAATAACCGGGTTAGAAAAACGGCGCATAATGGATTTTATGATGTCAGTTATTTTACCAAGTATCGACTAGGCATCAATAATTATATTTGGGACAGCATGTATTTGTGGTATTCCCTATACATGGAATTGCCCAAGACGCTGGATTTTGTTTCCAGTATTTTGTTGGACAACCATCAATACTGGAAGGACGATATAAAAGGCGTTGAGGACGAGACGGTCGATCAGCGGCAAGGAATGGAAAGCTATTGGCGTTACAATGCAATTGATTGCTACACCACGCTGCTCAATACCATGCGGCTTTTGCAATTGATGGAAACCAATCCATCCATGCGCAGCAATTACGTCGATACATTCTCTCGTGTGTGTTCTGGTTTCAACATGTCGATGCGCGGGATCAAGGCAGACCTTAATCGCCGCGACCAAATCAGACTTGAGTTGGAGGAATCACGCGACAAAGCAGTTGCAGTGTTTCGTCAAATTGTGGACGATCCTGAATTCAATATTAATTCGCCCGACCAAAAGTGTCAATTATTCTACGACGTTTTGGGAGCGCGTCCAAGGAATGACAAAGGACGCTATGTCACGAAGGGCGGCAAGGGACGCAGCGCAGGCAAGATTCCTTTGAAGATGATTGCCACCGAACATCCGCTGTTCAATTATATTGTGCGTCATCTTGAAGCGGCGATGGAACCCGACAAACAAATCAGCAATGTTTGCAACATCAAATTGCAGACGCCCAGATTTCGCACGGCATATAATGCGGTGGGCACAACCAGCACAAGGTATTCATCCAAGAAATCCAATTTTTGGGACGGCACAAACGCGCAGAATATTCGTGAGGCATATCGTGATTGGCTGGTCGCTGACGAAGGTTGCATTCTTTTCGATGCGGACTATTCACAATCAGATGACGTGGTGATCGCATACGAATCCAACGACGTCAACAAAATCAAGCTGGTTGAATCCGGCCTTGACGGTCACGCAGTTCATGCAGAATTGTTTTTCAAAGTCCCGTATGATGAAGTAGTGAAGGGCAAAAAAGAAGGCGCGGAATGGATTGTTCATCCAATCACAGGCGTTCGCCAGCTTTCCAAACGCGTGGTTCATGGCACGAATTTTATAATGGCGGCGATGACATTGTATTTCACAATGGGTCGCGCGGCAGTGGTTATGGCGGCAAGACTTTTGGGTTACAACAATCCAGAGAAAATGTCGCAAGATGAATTGGTCAATGTGTGCGCCAAACTAATGCTTGCCTATCGTCGTCGGTATCCGCGGTTGACTGCCAAAGAATGGTATCGGGATTTGGTTCGCAAATTGCGGGATGATGGCAAACTTGTGAATGCCTTTGGTGTGGTGCGGCGCTTCCACGGCGATCCCCAAGACAATGGCACAATTCGCGAAGCGGCAGGTTTCATCGGCCAGTCTGGCACCGCAGGCAACATGAATCGCACGCAACGCGAGATTGACCTTGGGATAATTCCGGCGACATTTCGCGACGGTCCCAATCCGTGTGCCAAGGAAAAACCACTACACATGACATTGGACTCGCATGGGTTTGAATTTCTTTTGCAGACCCATGACAGTTTCACAACTCAATTGCATTTGCGACACCCCAAATGGAAAGAGGCTGCACATAACTTGTTGCATGTTATGCAGCGCCCAATCATTATCAACGGGCATGTCGTGAAAATTCGCACGGATAGTAAAGTCGGCTTTGCTTGCGGCAAAGGAATGCAAGCATGGGACGGCAAAGACCCGTATGATTTGGATCGTATTGCATTGACCAACCAAACGATGAAGGAAATGACTCATGGGAAATGAAACCGGAATTGCGTCGATGATCAATTACGCCGGCGCGGCAAATGACCAGGCGCGCGTTCAGCTTCTGCTTGACGCACTGCCGAATCCTTCGACGACCAGTTCGTCTGGCGCGAAGCAGGCTGACACGTATGTGGGATTCCTGGATGAAATGTCGCCCATCGCACTGACGCAGCTGCGGGTGGAATTGACCGCACTGAAAGCCGCCGTCAGCTAATGGATTTGGGGCCGGGCATTCTCTGTGTTCGGCCCCAAATTGTTTGAAAAGGAGCGCAAGAATGAAAACACTTTTTTTGTTTGTTGGCCGTCCGCATGTAGGGAAAACAACAGCGGCAGCGAATGCAGTCAACGGGCCGACTTTCTCGATTGCCGGACCGCTAAGACATTCCACGATGAACATGGTCGATATGAATCTCTATAGTTTTGGGTGTATCGACTACGCAAAATTCAAGCGGACGAAATGGCCGCTGTTTGGTGACCGCACCGGGCGGGAAATCATGTTTGACGTTGCCGATAATTATTGGCGGGCAACCTACGGGCAAGATATTTTCGTTAAGCTGCTATGGAATGAAATCGAGACGACGCTTTCGGACAATCTCTATGCTAACTTCGCTGTGGATGACGTTGGCTTCGCTTACGAAATCGAGATTTTCAAGGCTTATGCAGCGAAAAGCCCATACGAATGGCAAATTGTCATTGTGGAAATTGTTCGCGACAGTGCGCCTAACATTCCCGACAATCGCAAACAACTTGACTGGGCAGCTTTCGATTTACCCTATGAGTTAATTGAAAATCATAGCGACGACAAAGATGCATTTGTTGCTTTGGTTCGTTCGCGCCTCGCCAAATACAGCTCTATCTCCGAATAATCAGTGTCAGAACCGTCCGGGATTTTTCGGACGCAGTTTCTCAACGACTATCTGCGGATGGTCGAGGACACTGAGTCGCCGAGAATTTTTCATGTCGCGTGCGCAATTGGCGCGGTGTCTATTGCGTTGGGGCGCAGATGTTTTGTCCAGTTTGGCGACAAGCAGATTTTCCCCAACCAATACATCGTGCTGGTTGGCACTCCGGCCACGCGTAAATCCAGTGCTTTGAATCACGCACTGAAACTTGTGGAGGATTGCACCAAAGCAAAGCTGGCTCCAGATGACACTGCGGGGCAGAGGCAGGGATTGATTTCCGCCATGCTCAAGCAAAGCAAACACAAGCAATTGTTCTTGGACGGCCAAGAATTGACAGATCGCGACGATGATTTACAGAGTTTGACTGTCAGTGAATTGGCGCGGATCACCGATCAAATCATGGACGAGGAAAGCGAGGGCGAGGACGGCGAACCATTCGAAGTGGACAATGCAGATCGTGAACATTTGGTTGCCGTGAGTGATGAGTTCAGTCAATTGGTGGGAGAAAACTCCAGCACATTGCTTACGTTTTTGACCACTGTTTATGACGGCCGCAGATATCGGTATCAATTAAAATCCGATACCACGGTTTTGAAGAAACCATTGCTCAACATTTTGGCCGCAACCACGCCGGTCAATTTGGCGCGATCAATGCCCAAGTCAGTTAATGGGTCTGGGCTTTTGAGTCGCGTCATCCTTGTCTACGGAGGAAAAAAATACAAGTCAATCCCCTGGCCACTTGCGCCCAACCCGGATTTGGTTGACGTGATTCGTACAAGGCTGTCGGATATTTCAGATCGATTCACTGGTGAGTTTGAAGTCAGTGAATTGGCACGACAGGCCTTCGCCAAACTCTATGCCATGCCAAGCACAATCACCGACTCGCGATTCATTTACTATCACGAGCGACGGCACATGCACTTGATGAAAATGGCTATCGCTTTGGCGGCAATGAATGAACGTCAAGAACTAATCGCCGAGGATTTCAATGAAGCAAACAAAATCCTGCGGGCGATAGAGCGCGGTATGCCCGACGCGTTGGGCGAGTTCGGCATGAATCCCCTGGCCAGCCTTAAACAAGCCGTGTTGGAATTCATGCGCGACGCAGCCACAATGTCAATCGAAGAATTACGCGGACACTTTCACCGCGATAGTAGAAGCAACGAATTTATGGAGGTTCTGCATGACTTAATCAAACAAGGCCAACTAACCTTGCATGTAACACAGCAAGGCAGACAACATGTAAGTGCCAAATTTGGCAAATACGCAACGGACGATGAAATCTTCAAACTCTTGAGTGAAGGAAATGACAATGGATACTGAAATTGCAGTGCCGCAAATCGGCGTTATGATCGATATTGAGACGCTGGACGTCGGGCCGCGAAGCCTGATTACGCAAATTGCGGCCATCGCATTTGACATGGAGGACGAGGAAAAACTGATCCATGGCGGCACGTTCAATGCCATGCTGCCCATGGAACCGCAATTGAAATTGCTTTCCCCGCGAACCATTTCGGCGGAAACGCTCAATTTCTGGATGCAGCAAAAGGACGTGGTGCGAAAGAAGTTCGAGGGCGTGATTGACGACCAGTATTCGTCGCTGCTGATTCATTTGCAAACCCTGCACATGACAGTGCGCAACGCAATCAAGGGCGCGGATTACATGATTTGGGCGCGGGGGCCGCAATTCGATATCGTCAATGTGGAATCATTGCTGCACGATTGCGGATTGGATGCGCCTTGGCGGTATAATCGTGTGGCTGATTTGCGCACGATCATGATGCTGGCAAATGTCCCGACTGCGGATATTCCCCGGCCGGCGGATTGGCCGGAGCATGACGCTTATTATGATTGCCGATACCAGATCAATTGTTACTTCGAGGCGAAACGTCGTTTGAGGAGTGTGTGATATGCTTACCAAAGGTAAATGGGTGGCGCTAAGTCAAAATACCCTGTTGCGTTGCCAGGAGGCAGGATGTTTGGCCTTGGTCACTTCGCGATATGGCGAAGGATTTTTGGGCCGCATCACTTACTTGGGCAAATACGACTTCACGCTTGAACTACTCAACGGAAGTGCCATCATCATGGGACTCAACCTGGGTTCATTTATCATGCCCTTGGATGAATTACCCGAACCAAAGCAGGCAGTTGTAACTAGCCCGCTTCTCTGACAAAGAAATAGGGCCGAGGCAAATCAATGTCTCGGCCCTATTTCTTTGTTCAGCGCCTACGCCGCCTGTGATTCATCCGGGATATATTTTTCCGGTCCCACAGTAATGACCATGGGATCAGGACCGTGAGAATAGTGAATATATGCAGTTTCCCCGCCGGGTTTTCCCTT
>FRDC01000295.1_pt1 | contig 17932 bp, 19 predicted proteins | sample 1106171 | NCBI WGS metagenome assembly FRDC01 (sample SAMEA3930566, study PRJEB13176) | freshwater metagenome | biome: Drinking water system; feature: drinking water; material: water | place: Singapore | collected 2014-12-20 | reverse complement strand
AAACCTCCAGTCGGTAAGCTGCCCGATAACTTGGCAGATCTCAGAAGGCTTTGGGACATTTACCGAAGGAGGAAGAAACTACCGCCCAGGGTCAAGGCCGTCGTCGACGGCATCAAGAAGGCCTACATCAAGAAGTGTCAATCGGTCTGGCGCGAGGCGAGCGACGACCTCCTGGCCGGCAAGATTTCTCCCAAGTCCGTGGCCGAGAAGGTCGTGCAGTCCGCAGCCAAGACCACGAAGGCCCGAGCCAAGATGATCGTCGACACGGAGACGACCTACTACTACAACAAGGCACGCACCGATCTTTACGACAAGTCCGACGACATCACCCACTACCTGTTCATGGCGATCCGCGACCACCGGACCACGAAGTGGTGCAGGACTCGGCACGGACTGGTCTACTCGAAGGACGATGCGCGCTACTACCCGAAAGAGGTCCCGCCTATACATCACAATTGTTTACTTCCCTTTCAAAGAGTCAGGACCGTTGGTGCTAGAAAAATTATCCGATCTCTTTACCGAGGGGATGCCTTTGAGGTGTTTGGCGATGGCAAGTTGATAGCGGCGTGTACTGGAAACCACCCTGTACTTACCCTTGACGGATGGAAAGCTGCCAAAGATTTGAACATAGGAGACAAGGTCGTCCGCAACTTTTTTGATGTCGTAGGGCTTTTTCGCTCTGTAAATAAGAAGATGGTACCCAGCATTGAGGATCTTTTTTACGCGGCTTCTGTCCAGGGACGAAATGAAACCTTTTGGCTGAACGGTTCCAAAGTAGACTTCCACGGCGATGCCGCATTCATGGAAGAAAAAATCGACGTTGTATTTATCGAAAGCCCACTGATAAAGACATTGTCCGGCCTCAAAGCGCGATTGGATTTCTGCGTTGAGCGCACCGTCGTATTTATATCGGCCCGTTGCAATGGCCTTGTGGAATCTAGCCTCAGCCTTTTTCATCAAAGTTTTGTCCGAGTATTTCAACCCGATGTTTTTTTTCCAGGCAGCCGCGCACTGCCTTTCAACAGCGGCGCGGTCATGCTTCAACTTAGACCACTTCATAAGTTCCTGTTCGGAGCGGCTTCTCAATTTTACGCCCAGATCTTGCAGAAACCCGCGAACAGCATCAGCAGTTCTATTAAATTTTTTACCGATACCAGATGCGCCAGCGCCATTCGCGTAAAGTCTTTTAATTTCTTCTTCAACTCCCAAAAACTTTTTCGCTCGGTTCTTTTTCGCGGCTTTGCTTATCTTACGCGCAATTTCACTGTAGTCTCGCATGTAGAAAATAAATACTACGAGGGGCCGGTTTACGATATAGAAAAGTATGGCTTCGTTGTTTTGTCTGGAGGGCACGTGGTTTCAAACTGCCGGAGCGAAATCCTGCCCCTTAGTCCATTGAACCCGCGCCACAAGGCCCTCATTGACGATCCGTCCAAATTAAGGCGAAATCACAAGTGTGAACCGCTGCCGAAGGGTTGGGGCAGGTCCTAAAGAATCGGGACTTGACCGACCGACCTCGGCTACCGACAAACTGCAAGCCGGGGGAAACATAGCAATGCTAAACAGACTCAAGGACACCGGGAGCTTTATCGGGGAACAGATGGCCGCCGGGGCCGAAATCCCAGCAAAGCTCGAGAGGGACTGCCTGCTCGTGTACGAGGGCAAGTTCCAGAGCCTCGACGGTGAAGTCGAAGTGGACGCCGAAAAGCTCGCCACGATCGTCGAGAACCACAACGGACTCATGAAGCGGCTGGCCGAAAAGGTCGGCATGAAGAAGTACCCGCCGATCCAGCTCGACCACTCCACGTCCGCGAAGGACACCGTGGGCCGGGTCGTCGGGGACCTGAAGCTCGGCGACTACACGACCGAGACCGGGGATACCGTCAAGGCCGTCTACGGCAAGGCGCAGATTCTGGGCAGGGAGAACGTCGAGAAGGTCATGGACGGACGATGGACACACCTATCGATTGGTGCCGACTTCGCGGCCGGGAAGCTATCGGAGCTCACGATCACGCCGTTTCCTGCGGCACAAGATGCAAGCTTACTAAAAAAATCCGAGGCCGTAGATGAGAAGCATCTGGGACAGAACGAAAAAATCCAATACAAAGGATGGACAATCGAGCTCGTCCCCAGCGGAGACCCAGGACTCTGGGATGCGATCGTGGCTAAGGAAGTTTTTCAAGGAAAGAAAGAAGACGTCCTCGCAAAGGCCAAGGCCTGGGTAGACGCGCACGGCGACCAACTGTCATCATCAAAAACAGAACAAGAGGGAGAACAAATGGACATCAAGAAAATGAAAGAGCACGTGGCCATGTACGAGAAGTGCAAGAGCTACATGATGGATACCGAGAAGCTGACCGAGGAGCAGGCCGACGAAAAGCTCGGCGCCATGACTCCCGAGGACATGCTGAAACTGGCCGAAGTGGCCGAGGGAAAGCTGGCCGAAAAGGACAAGGAAGAGAAGGCCGAGATGAGCCGCCTGTCCAAGGGGTTCCAGGCTGCGCAGACTTCAGCCCGACTGGCCGTGAAGAAGAGCCAGTATGCCGTTCGCCTGAGCAAGCTCAAGGCCGCCGGCAAGCTCACTCCCGCCGAGATCAAGAAGATCGACTTGGCCGAGCTCGCCAAGGGTCCAGATTCCGAGGCCGAGGCGTTTTTCAAGGCCCTGGACTTGTCCGAGCCGAAGATCCTGGCCGGACTGATCGGCTCCGCTCACTCATTGGACGTGTCCAAGGTTTCCAAGAAAATGGAGCTGTCTCGATTGGAGGCCGAGAGCCGTGCGAACATGAGCATGGTGCGTAAGCCCGCCAAGGATAAGCTCGCCGAGGGCGAGGCAGAGACCAACATCCACATCGACACCACTCCCCACAGCGACGTCGGGGTCGAGTCGGAGTACGAGGCCATGTGCAAGATGATGGACGAAGGGAAGATCGCCGAGGCCAAGGAGGCGATGAAGAAGTTGGTAGACCGCATGAAGAAAATGGGCGGGGTTGCCGACGAGTCGGTCAGCATGGAGGCCGAGAAAGAGATGACGGCACTTGCAGACGAGGTCAAAAAAATGCAAACTACTTTTGAACAGCTCACGAAGCTCGCCAAGATTTCGGTCGAAGCCGAGTAACCAAGGGGGAAACAGATGTCTAACACAGACGCAAAGTTCATCGATCCAATTTTTCGCAAAGACCACCCGATGGTGCTGGCCAAGAACCGTCACCAGGCGTCTTTTCTGCCGGTGTTGTTGCCATACTCGGCGACCGACTACCAAGCGGGCACCGTCATGGCCCGCAACACGGTCAGCGGACTTTACACCCGATACGTCAACGGCGGAGCCTCTGGCACCGGCACGGCGGTGGGAGTATTGTTTGAGGATCGCATCGTAGAAGACTTCGCCTCGACTGGCGCTACGGCCACGGCCCGCGTCATCGTCAAAGGGGAATTGTTCCAGTCACAGCTGATCGGCTTGGACTCGGGCGCTATCACTAACATGAACGGCAAGTCGTACACCGACGCGTTCGGCATCCAGATTCTTTCAATCTAAGAGGGGGGAGAAGATACAATGGGCATCCAAAAATGGTTTACAGACGAATACACGGCGGTCCTCCAGAAGCTGGTGCGCGAGATCGTCAACGATCCTGCCACCTACAAAGGGGCGCAATTGCTTCCCTCTGTGGCGGTACCCGCTAACAAAATCCGCGTTGAAGTCATCGAGGCTTCGGGCGGCCTGACCAACGAGCACAAGCCCGGCACTGCTCCCACATACGTAAGGAGCTTCGGGACACGCGCTCAAGAATTCACTCCTCCCAAGTACAAGGAAGCCATCCACTACGACGAGGAGAAAATCCTCTATCTGCGTGAGTTGGGCCAAAACGACTTGTCACTGCGCGGCGTACGCAAGTACATCGACATTGACATTGATCGTTTGAACCGACGCATTGAGGCGCGCATTGAAAAGTTGCGCTGGGACTCCATCTTTCAAGGTGGATACTCATGGGCGGGACAGTCGATCAGCTTCGGCATTCCGTCTGTGAACCGAGCGGTGCCCACGGGAGCTTTGTGGTCCTTGGACGGCATCAATGCCAACAACTCCGCCGACCCGATCCGCGACTTGCGTTACTGGGTGATGGGTGGGTTGGCTGCTTTCCGAAAGTACGGCCAGAAGTTCACCCGCATTTGGATGAACGGCAACACGGCCCGATGGATCCTGGACAACTCCAACACTCGACAATACCTGACTTCGTATGGTGCGAATCCTGCCTTGGCAGAGTACGACATCAACAAGGTCATGAACTTTCTGATCCCGGGCCTTCCTCCGATCGAAGTCTATAATGGCTGGTACCAGACCGAGAGCGTCGACGGAAACGGAAAGCTGATCGTGTCTGACGCGATTTTCTTCGTGCCGGACGGTTTCTTGTTCTTCGAGGTGAGCCTCCCCGGACAAGACAAGATCGGTGAATTCGTGCAGAGCGTGCACTTGGCTGGCGGAACCATCGACCAACCCGAGAGCGGAAAGTTCCTCGTCATTGACGACAACACCGCACCCGGCACCAAGGGCGGCCCCGGCAACCCGTACATCGACTTGATCGGTGGCGTGTATGGCGGAGCGAAGCTCGACAGACCATTCGACGTATTGACCGCGAAAGTAGTGGCCTAAGCGCCAACTGAACTCGCAATCGGGGGTCGATAAGGGCCCCCGACTTAATTTACCAAAAAACCAAAACGAAAGGACCCACCCTTTATGTCTGAGCAGCTCGTGCAAGAACCCAAGCGGACCAAAATGGTCCAACAACCCCAGACCTCTCGCAACGTCAAGATCAAGACCCTGCGGGCCATCCAGATTGACGGGAACATCGTCCCCGAGGGCCAAGAGCTCCTGGTCACCGAGGAAGAGGCCAAGGCTTTCTGCGACTTGTCGTTCGAGGGTCCATACGACTTCCAAGGGGAGCGCACGAGCCCGTCCAGCTTCAAGATCTTTAGAGCTACGAGGGTTTGATCGGCTGGAGTGGGTTTCGACTGATCGACTCTTGCCCTGGGGCGGGCGAGGGGTGAGAGCCCCGGACCTGGCCTAGGGAACTTGAAAACCAGGTAAGGAGTGGCCCCAGCATGCCGAAGTACGTGACCGAAGACGAAGTCAAGAACCGCCTCCTCGGCAAAGTGCAATTTACCGACGTCGAAACCGACCAAAACAAAATGCAGGTGAAGCTGCTCAAACAGCTCATCGACCAAGCCGAGAGCGAGGTTGAATTGGACCTTTCTCCGCGGTATGATGCCCCGTTTCAGGGCGTCAACGGCGAGGCTTTCAAGACTTTGCCCAGTTTGACTTTGAATATCATCAAGACGCTCTGCCAACTGCAGGCGGTCATGCGCGTGCTGGATACGGACTACGGTCGCGGATCCATCACCGAGGCGTCCAAGTACTACGAGAGCATGAAGAAGCGCTACGACAACATCGTCATGGAGCGCCTGCTTAAGAAGAAGAACGACAAGGAGGACACGCAGCAGTACCTGTACCCTCCGCTGCCGGGCCTGAGGCTAGGATATTTCAACACGGCTGCCGACGACGGCTTCGCGGGTACTGTCATATCCTTCTCTCCCTCGGGCGACGGCGCATACCCAGCCGACCAGATCAACGACCCCTCCGAAAGTTTCTTCCGTATCTACGGGCAGGGGGAATAGGTGGCGGTCGGCTTCGAGATGAAGTTTGAGATGCCTGGCTGGCTCGAGAAAATCGAGAGGGCCCGTGGCGAGATCAATCTTTTCATCGCAGCGACTATGCAGACCAACCGAGGACAGCTTTTCGACTCCGAAGGGGCGAACAACGGCGGACAGAGATGGGCTCCCTTAGTCTTCAGGAAAGGACAGATCCTGTCCGACCGTGGAAACTTGCGGAAGTCCTTAGCCCCGACTCCGGCGACCGGAAAGGCTGGCCCCGGCGGCATGGTTTCCATTGCCGACGACACGATCACAATTGGCACAAATCTTTACTACGCGAGCATGATGAACGACGGGACGACGAAGATGCCCGGAGGCGTGCTCAGGCCCGTCAATGCACAGGCCCTGAAAATTCCCTTGCCAGGTGGGGTAAACGCCACCGACACGGCCAAGTCTTTGCGCAAAAACGCATCCGGATCCGGCAAGGAGAAATTCATTTTTAGGAAATCTGTTCGCATACCGGCCAGACCGTTTGACCGCTGGACCCAGGAAGACGAGCAGGAGATGTCCGACGCACTCACCAACAAGATCCTGGAAGTCATGTCGAGGGAGGGCTAGGTGGCCGAGCGCATAGACCAGGTCCAGCCCAAGCTCTTCATCGACGGCCCGGCGGAGTACTTGTCCTTCAAGGTGGCTGCCGAGCTCCAGAAGGTGAAGCAATTCGACCGGATCTTTGACGAGTACATCGACGGCTACAAGCGCATGGACTACGGCATGCGCAACTTGCCGGCTTTGAGGATCTACAACAACGGCTACATCAAGGAATTCGAGAGCTGGTACATCAACGGCGACCTCGTGCTGGACATCATATTCCCGCCGTCCATCAAGCGCGACTTACTGCAGCGCACGAGCGACGTCGTCTCCAACGCCCTACTCCAGCAGTTCCGCAGGCCCAAGTTCTTGGCTGCCTTGCGGGAGCAGGTGCCGGGACTCAACGAGCTCGGGAAGAGATTCGAGGTCGACAAGGCCCTGGCCTTCGAGTTCGAGACGGACTTGGCGCCTTTGACACAGATACGGGCGAACTTTAGACTAAACCTGGAAGAATGGGACCGACATCTAGTTGAAACTTTGCGAACAAAGGACGATCCTTTTGAGGAGGTCTTGGGTTCGCTCGACGAGGTGGTGTCGGTGATTCAAGGATTGCGCGACGGCTCCGAAGAGGTTCAGGTCAGCGTCCCAAGCTCCCAGACAACGACACTGGAGGGTTAAGAAATGGCCATCACCAACATCGCGGACCAGAAGACTCCCGCAAGACCGATCGAGATCACGTTTGCGCCGGAGCTAGGGCTCCCAAGTGCCGACCAAGAGGTGCTGCTGATCGGCCATGCCGCATCCGGAATAGCGTCTTCGTCGATCAACACCGTCATCAACATCAACAACTCCTCCGACCGCGAAGCGGCTTTGGCCGAATGCGTGACGAAGGGCTTCGGGTCTGCCAGCGAGCTGACGAAGATGGTCCTGGCTGCGATCGACGCGAATGCCGGATCCTCCAGCTTCCCGGCCCTGAAGGTCTGCCCACTGGCTTCGACCGAGACCGGCTTCGGCACGGCGGACGCCGCGTTGACTGCGGTCTCCAGAGTGAAGGCCGAGTTCGTCGTGTCCCCTTATGACGGACAAGACTCAGCTCTGGGAATTAAATTGAAGAATACTTGCCTACTGATGAGTGGTGCTACTCGCACCGACAACAACCAGTTCGGAACGGTCGGCGTGCTTGCGAACTTGGACGAGACGGATCCTTCTTTGCTCTACCAATACGACACCCAGTACCTGATGCCGATTTACATGCGGGACACCGGCACCAATCCATACTCCGTGGCCGAGCTCGCGGCGGCCTCTGCCGCGAAGGTCGCGGCCCTCACGGTCCCGTTCAATCCTTTGGATGACGTGACGATCGTGGGCGTGACCCCTCCGGCGAATCCTGCGGACAACTTGACCCGTGGCGGGGGACTCGAGACCGAGGCCGCCCTGAACAAGGGATGGACCCCGTTGTTCGTTAAGCCCAACGGCGAGGTCGCCTTCGTCAGGACCGTGACTGCGAGACTCTCGGCTGACGGCACAGGGGCCCCCGTCGTGGGTGCCTACTACGACGTGCAGGACTTCATGGTGCTGTACTTCTTCCGCAAGACCATCTGGACACGCGTGAGCCAGCCCGACTTTAAGCGCCGCAAGGCAAGCCAGGAGTCGGCCATTGACTTGAAGTCGGAGATCGTGCGACTTGCTGCTTTGTTCGAGGAGCAGAGCATGTTCCAGGCCGTCGACAAGCTTGCGAAACAAATCATCGTCGAGAGGTCGGCGTCTGACCGCCACCGCTTCGACGTGAAGATTCCGGTGAACGTGGTGCCTGGATTGCACGTGATCGCAACGAACATAGAGGCTGGTGTTTTATTCGATTCATTTTCCATTTGACAGGTTTACTATTTAGAAAGGAGGGTCGTAACAGGAGGTTTTCATGAGCAGCGTAGAAGAGCTCAGGAGATTTTTGCATTACGATCCAGAAACGGGAGAAATGAGCTGGAAGTTGTCGCCATCACACGCAGTAAAATCCGGGGCTAAGATTGGCTCTGGACTGCACAGCAAGGGATACAGAAAGGTTTCCTTTCAAGGAAAAACTTACATGTATCACCGCGTGGCTTGGGCTCTTCATTACGGCAATTGGCCCGAGACGATTTTAGACCATATCAATGGCGACAAGACCGACAACCGCTTGGCCAACTTGCGCACGTCGAATCCGTATGAAAACGGAAAAAACAAAGTCTGCCATAGGTCTGGCAAATTATTTGGAGTGCACAAGCTTCGCGGAAAGTTTGTTGCAAGCCTTAGGGACTACAAGAAAAATAAAGTCGTGCACATTGGCTGCTTCCAAACTCAAGAAGAGGCAAGTGCCGCCGTCTTTGGATACGTCAAAGGCGCAGACTTGAGCGAGCATTTCTCGCATTATGAAAGGTGGGTTTGACGCATGAGCACAGTCTACGCCGACAGAGCGTTCATTTCAGTTAACGGAAGCCGGATTGCCGACATCCAGTCCGCCTCTCTGAAACAAAATCACAACCGAAAGCCCGTGCCCAGCATGACGTCGAACAGACGCAACCGCGGCTTTGTCCAGGGGAACCTCGAGATCGACATCACGCTGACTCTCGCGATCCTGAACCAGCTGGCGCGGCCGAAGTTCGAGGGAATCGACTACGAGGGCTCGGACGTCTCGATCACGTTTATCGCGGGGTCTGAGGTGTTCGTTGCCACGGGAGTGTTCCTGAAGGACAACGACGATTCTGCCGGCGGCGTAGGCGACGAGGTGAAGGGCACCTTCAACTTCGGAGCCTTGGACCTGAAGGATACAGTAGGCAATTCCTCGCTTTTCAACATTCAGCTCTAAACCTAAAGGGAGGATGAACTCATGACACCCACACATGAGCTCTCCATCGAAGAACAGCTCCTCGCCATGCGCGCGGGCTCAAGCTATCGCATTCCCGTGAAGCTCCGCGAGTTCACGGTCCATCTGCGGCCTCTCACGATCGACGAGTCGAACGAGGTCGAGGCCGAGGTGCGCGCACAGCTCAAGGCCCTGCCCGAGGATGCGCAGCACTCCCTCAAGGAGCACACGATCCGCGCAAAGGAAACGCTCTGGAGGTCATCAAGCTCCTCACCCGGAGTCCAGGACTGCAAGCTCACGCCGAAGGTTTTGGGGTTGATGACGAACGACGAGCTTCAGGCGCTCTTCAAGCAGTACATATCGGTTTGCGACAAGGTGAACCCCATGCTCGAGGAAATGCCGAAGGAAAGACTCGACGCGATCCTTGAGCATCTAAAAAAAAACACTCCCCCCCAAGAGGTACGCTCTCAACTGATCGGGCTATCTTTCTCGGACTTGGTGAGTGTGGCTGGAGCATTGCTGACCACGGGCGACTGACACACGGGCAAGTAGCCTGGTGGGTCGCACATGCCATCGACTGCGGACTGCTCGTGAAGAGGTCCGAGGAAGGCTGAGAGTGAGGTCAATGTGTCCGACGGCGTACGCTTAAGTGTAAAGTCAGATCTTAATAAGATCATAGAAGAGCTCCAAAAGATCCGTGACGAGGCGAAGGAGACCAATGAGTCCTTCTCCAAGATTTCCAAGGACTCCTCCAAGGCCGTCGAGGGCTCGGTCAAGCGCACCGAGGGCTACTTTGACAAGCTCAAGTCGTTTGGACGGAGGACCGCGGCCCAGATCGGCTCGGACTTCAAGACCCTCTTCAATGTCGGGCAGCTGGCCGGCGGCCTCTCCATAGCGAATCAATTCAAGAACTCCGTCCAGGAGACCGTGAAGCTCTCCGACACGATTCGAAAGCTTTCCTCCGTCTTCGGCATCGCCTCGAAGGATTTTGCGTCCTTTCAGGGCAAGATGACGAAGGGTCTGGGCGACATTGGCTTGTCGTCGGAAGTCGCCGTCTCGGCCCTCGAGGGACTCTCGCAAACCCAAGTCCGCGGAGAATCGAATCTCATTGAGTATTCAAAGGCTGCCGGAATGCTCGGCTCCATCACCGGACAGCAGGGACAAGAGGGAGCGATTGCGAAGGGAATGGCCGACCTGATCAAGGCTCGCGGCGGGGACGTCAACGACGCCAAAACAATGCAAGCCGTTGCTGAGGACATTCGGCGAATCTTCGTCGCCACCGGCGCCAAGTCGACCGACTCGCTCTCGGCCATGGAGCGACTCTTCGCTGCCATGAGCTCTGACCTAAGGAAGACTGTCACCACAAGGGGCTTGAGCCAGATGGCCGCGGCTGCAAGTGCCGCCGGACCTAACGCGACCGCCTTCCTTGAGGAGTACCTGAAGGCCGACACTCTCCAGCGCCAACGCCTCGACGCCATGGGCATGAAGGGCGTCGTGAAGGACACGGGCGAAATCGACATCGACAAGTTCAAGGCCTTTGCCGAAAAAACGAACCAGATGTTCGGATCTGATCCGAGGGTTGCTGCCAAGATGCTCGGCATGACCGACGAGGCGGCGGAAGGCTTCGTGCGCCTCACACAGAATCTCGACCGCGTGAAGCAGGCGCAGGAGCGCGTCTCCAAGGCCACCGGAAGCCTCAATGAACAGTATCGTCAGAGTATGGGACTCGGAGAGGCCTTCCGCTCGAACATTAACCGCGTGAAGGGACTGTTCGGTGAGCTGGGCGGCGCCGTGTCTCAAGGGGCCACTGACTTGTTGTCGAAGGCCGGCGCCTCGGATGTCGGATCGGCGGCAGTGGTTGGGGGCGGTGCCCTGGCAGCGGCGGTCCTAACAGGAGGCGGCCTGCGCGGACTCATGGGAACGGCGAAGGGTCTGGGCAAGGCTTCGGCGATCGAGGCGGTCACCGGGGAGAAGGTGCAAAACGTCTACGTCACTAACGCTGCCGAAATTGGATCGGGGTTGGGAGGCGTGCTCTCAGGCGCGGGGGCTGCGGGCGGGGCCGGGAAACTCGCTAAAGTCGGGAAGTTCGCCGGAGCCGCGGCGGGAGTGGGTGTTGCGGCGTATGCCGGCATGGAGATCGGAAAAGCAATTGAGCCCGCCACCACAAAGTGGCTCAACGAGAACACCACGAAGACGAACGAAAAGGGCTTCGAAGGGAACCTGATCGAGAGGGGACTGTTCCGTCTTGATCGCGCCGTGGGCGGTAGGATCTCCGGAGTTTCGCCCGAGCAATGGGACAGACAACAAAAAATCATCGTCGAGCTCAACAAGCGCGAGCTCAAAGCTACCAAGCAACCCACGAGAGGAGCTAGTTTCTAATGGCACTCGACTTAGGAAATCCAATTGATTTTGCCAGGGCCACACTCTCCGGGGCTTCTACGATCCTTCAGCAGTTCGGTCGGGACCCGGGCGAGTGGGATATCCTCGAGGCGGGCTATATCTCCGACGCCACCCGCGGAAACACCTCCGAGGATTCGGCCAACTATGTTCTCTTCCACGTGTTCAAGTCCAAGTCCCCCTACTCTGCCGCGGTCGCGCAGGTCTCAGATCAGGCAGGCCGTCGCAAAGCCAAGTACATGTTTCCCTACCGCGACGGACAGACCACCGAGGACCTCGGACGCAAGCCCGAGACCTTCCAGATCCAGTGCCTTCTCCACGGGCCGAAGTACCTGGACGGCTTCAATAGGTTACTCGCTGAGCTGAACAAGCCCACGCCCGGCACATTGATCCATCCCGTGCGCGGGCGAGTGAAGGTGGCCTTCGAAGACGCCCAGATCATCCACACCCACGAGAAGACAAATGCGGTCGAGTTCCAACTCACCTTCATCGAGCACAACTTCTCGATCGCGTCCTCTACGCGGGAGTTTCAGGACCGCTCGGTGAAGAGCGCCTTAGCCGACGCGCTGGCAGCCTTCGGAAAGATCGACGCCCTCATCGCCAAAGTCCAAGGTGCTGTCATCTTCATCAACACGCTCAAGAACAACATCAACAATCTTCTGAACGTGTTCAAAGGAAACTACGGGCGCACCCTCACGGGCCTCAACGTCACCTTCAACGGAGGGGCTGGCTCAGCCGACATCCCGGGCCTTCTCCCCGTCAACAACGGCGGCACTGGTACAGGGACCGGGGACTCCGGGACGGTCGACCAGTTTCCGGTCTCCGGATCTCCTTCAGACCCTTTCGCCAACGTGCCCATCAACCAGCTCTCGTCCACGGCCGTGACGGCCTTGGCAACCGAGCAGCTCACAAAGCAAGTCAACCAACGTCGCGAGGAGCTCGATGAGATCATCCAGCTTCTCTCCGTGAACGGGCCGGACGGCTCCGGGGCCCTGGAGTTCTATGACGACATCCTGGAGCTCAAGGCCATTGCCATCACCTTGCAGGAGGTGCTCGAGCGCGGGGTCGCTAGCTCCAAGAGCAAGGTCATCGAGTACCGGGTGCCCAGAATTATGAGCCTGAGGGAGGTCGCGTTTGCCAACGGTCTTGAGGTGGACCGGGTCGTGGAGCTCGACATACTAAACCCCACACTTGATTCCACGAACTACATCGCCAAGGATACTTTGATCAAGGTGCCCACAGAATGAGCCGAACTATCACACGCAAGAGCGACGTTCCCAGGTATATCCCGATAGGCCCAGACGCCGCCTCGAAGATTTTGTCCGACGCCGGACGGCTTCCGCCGGTGAGCCTCATCGTGACACCGCTCGAGGGACAGAACCGCGTGCGCTTCGACAGGTTTCTCTCATACAAGTTCTCCTCGGCCATCACCATTCCGGTCGACACGTTCCAGTTTACAGCCGTGGCCCCCGATGACGCCCAAAGCTTCGACAACGTCGTAAAGTCCGGGGACATCGTGTCCTTGTTCGTGAATGACCAGCCCCTATCGACCGGAATCATCGACTCCGTCTCCATCGAAACCGACTCTCAGTTTGGAGAAAAAATTGAAATCTCGGGGCGGGACCTTATGAGCCAGTACGAGGAGCAGGACGCCGTCTCCATCGACAACAAGCCCATCTGGGGAGACCGATTCACCTTGCGCTCGGTGATACAGACCCTTAACCAAAACACCAGATTTCCCTCGGACATTTTGCTTAGGAACACTCCGAACCTCGGCGGACTGCTCTTTGCCACAGAGCCCGGAGAGACAAAGCTTTCCGCTCTTCAGAGATTTCTTGAGCCTTTGAATCTCCTGGCCTGGACGGATCCGGCGGGAAGAATTGTGATCGGACGACCATCCATGAAGGCCGCCGAGAGCCGCGGAACCTTCATAGTCTCCAAGGAGCGCAGGTTCTCCAACGTGCTCGACATCAAGGTCACCCGCTCCACGGCCACTATTCCGAACATCATTGTCCCGATCTTCCCAGTTCAGGAGGCCTCGCAGTTCGTGACCACGACTCAGCAGCAAGTCAACAACACGCTGTCCGGGCCGGAGAGGCTGAGGAAGCTCGGCCACCGGCTCCCCAAGACCACGATCATCAACCACCCACAAGGCGCCTCGGCCCAAGACTTTTCCGAGGCCAACCGCATCAACCGCAATCCGGACTTCAAGAGCCTCGTCCGCGCCTACGCGGACCGCGAGCTTGCCCGATACAACATGGGAGACATGCTCGTCCAGGTCGTCGTCCCCAGGCATATCAACGACAACGGCGAGCCGTTCCAGCCCGACCAATGCTACAAGATCGAGTACGACCGCGGGAACGTCGACGAGGTCATGTACCTCTACCAAGTCGAGTATGACTTAACCGAGGACCGGGCCCAGACAACCTCCCTCTTCTTCTGTCGGCTTGGTACGATTGTCGCAGGAGTGCCAACAAAATGATCGACGCGGAGCTTAGGAAATTCATTGAGGAGAACATTCGCACACAGCTCTCTATTATTTTGACGGCGCAGACCGAGACCTCCGACGGCAAGAAGGAAACTTTTTCCAATATGTATCCGGGCATGTCGTCGATCGCGGACCGCCCGGTCATGTCACCCTATGGGGTCGCCTCGAAAGTTCCACGAGGAACAAAGTCCGTCGTGGCCCAGCACGGCGACTTCAAGGGCAACCGGATTGTGCTTGGACATAGAGACGAAAGTCGACCGACGGAGGACATTGAAGAGGGCGAGATCGTGATCTACGCAAAGGACGGCGTGCGCGTGCGGGTGAAGAACGGATCAATCGAGCTCGGCAAGGGCGGCACGTACCAAAAAATGGTCATGGGCGACAACTTGAAGACGCTCCTTGTGGCCCTCATTGAAGCCATCGTCCAGCATAAACACATTGGGAATCTGGGCTTTCCGACGAGCCCGCCGGACAACGCCTCGACCTTCCAAAACCTGAAAGCCCAGAACCTCGACAACGACAAGATCCTGGCCAAAGAAGGAGGAGGATTCTAGCATGGCACTATCCCCAGAGGACATGAAGGAGCTCATGAAGACAAAGATCTCGGCCATCGCCAACTTTCCAGTTACGGGACAAAATGCCGTGATCGTGGACGACCGCGTGCTAAAGGCGCTGTCCGAGGCCATCATTGAACACTTCCAGGCCGCCGCCGTCGTCAACGTGTCTGTGGCGTCGGTTTCTGGTGTTCAGCCAGGGGTCGGCGTCTCTGGGCCCGGTTCCGGAACGGGGACAATCTTATGAAGAACTGGAGCATTAATCCACAAACGGGCGACTACATCATGCAGGGCGGAGCCCCCATCGAGACGCCCAGCCTCCAGATTCCGGCGTACATCCGCCTCAAGGTGAAGAGAAACAACTGGCTCTATGCCCCGAACTCCGACTACGGGTCGGACTTCTTTTTGCTCAAGAAAAAACAAGCGGGACTTGACGCCTCGACAATCGAGACGGTGGCAGAAAGAGCCCTGCAGCCAATCGTGGAGGATGGGCGCGCAAACTCGATCACAGTAGAGACCCAGGACACCTCGCGCAGCGGCATTGAGATGAAGACGACAATCGTGGACGCTAAGGGTGAACCGGAAGAGATCGTCTTCAAGACGCTAGGAGTATGACGCCATGAGTATAACATTTAAGACGCCGACAGAAATAGCAGACCAATATCTTCAGCACCTCAAGGCGCTCAAGCCCACCGTCAACATCTCCCAGACCGACTCGGACTGGTGGGTGAGGTCGAGGGTTGTGGGCGGGGTTCTCGCCGGAGTCTATGCCGACCAAAGAAAGATCGCCGATGACGCCTTTCCGCAAAGTGCCCGTCGTGAGGCTTTAGAGAGACATTTGGCGTTGTACTTTAACGGCGGCTTCAATCCGGCGACTCCGTCCCAAGGGACAGCGCTTTTTTCCGGCGTGATCGGGACCGTATTGCCCGCCGGCACCGAACTCTTGTATGAGCCCAGCGGGAACACCTACACGACTCAAGTCACAACAACACTGTCAGCTGCGACGGGGCTTGTAGCTGTTCAGTCGGTGGTCAATGGCCAAAACCAGAACTTGCTGCAGAATGCGCCCCTTCTTTTTACCTCTCCTCCGGGGGGAATCAACGCCCAGGCCTCGGCCTTCACGGCGCTTTCCGACGGCAGGAACGACGAGAGCAACGAAGAGGCAGCGCAAAGGATCTTAAATAGGCTCAGGGCCCCTCCCTCTGGAGGTACGGCCAACGACTATCGCACATGGGCGCAAGAAGCCGACCCCTCCGTTACGGACGTCAACGTCGTGCGCTACCTTTACGGCTTGGGAACTGTCGGGGTCGTGATCGCAGCCGGGACGACGGACATAGATGCCGCGGTGGACGCAGGAGTGCCGGTGGTGCGCGTGCCGTCCGATGCCCTGGTCGCCGAGGTCCGTGACTACGTCAACGCCAAAAAGCCGCTGACGGACTGTGCTTTCTACTTAAAACCTGTTGAGACCCCTGTCGACGTGTCGATTAGGGTAAGGTATTCAATTGGATCCGGTGCGACGATTCCAGCTGGCCAAACCTTGACACAAGAAGAGCTCATCCGCCGCGAAATTAAGCGCGCCATCTACAAGACCCCTCCCGGTGGCCGAAGGTTCGGAGGCTCGGGCTTCGTCGTCGCAAGCGAGATTGAGGAGCAGATAGACACGGCTTTGAGCGACACGCCCTACACCGTGGGTGCGGTGGCTCAGGTCGTGGCCGACAGGCAGGTGTTGGACTTGACCGCAAGCTCCATCAATCGTCTCATCACGGAGCTTGAGATTGCGGTGCCTGGAACCATAACGGTGTTGAGTTTTTAAGGGGGAGCTGTGGCGATATTCCTGGATCGACAACAACTCTACCGTGTCCTGCAGAGGGAGCTCCCTGACGGGGTGTACCCGGACGGGGCTCCTTCTGCGTTCTTTTCGACTGCCGACATGGACTCGGTCGCGCGCACCATAGAGTCGACTTATGACAACATGGAGCGAATCTACGACAACTTCTTCCCGCAGACCGCAGATGAGAAGATTGACGACTGGCTAAGGAAGATGTTCCAGAGCCCTCCGTCAAGCTTGTCCTTGGCCGACAAGCGCGCCAAGGTCATCACCAAGGTCCGCGCACAGCCGAAGATCAACTTGTGGGAAATACTGCGGCTCGTGGCGGGTTTTCTTCCAGTGGGAAAGTACGTGCAGATCATCGAGTACTGCAACCCCTCGCAAAGTGGCTGGTTGCTGGACGAGGCTGAGCTGGGACTGTCGACGATACTCGCCGACCCGATCACGTTTGCCTCGCTAGGGGTGTCGGCACAAAACTGGTGTTCTTTTGTCGCGGGGCTCCAGTGGAGGATTGGCGAAGGGCAGCTCGGCATCAACACGGCGCTCGCCGAAGATGGCTTGTATTTAAACGTGACCAACGTGCAAAAGCAGGCCTTTTTGTACGAGGTGAGGATCTTCGACTACACGGTGACGGGGGCGGATTTCCAGCAGATGAAGGAAGAGATCACGCTCGCAGAGCCGGCCAGGTCATCGCATATAATTCGGCAGAACCTAAATCTAGCGGACTTTTTCTTGTCGACGCCCGTGACCAACGTCGACGAGTTCAGCTTGGTCAATTGCATAACCAGAGACCCGTTGTCATCGACTGGCTATTCGGGCTTAACTTAAGAGGGAGGAAAAGATGTTTCCAACGGATCTGAGAAAGTTTAATTTTTACCCAAAGTATATATGGTCCGCGACGGACTTCACCAACTTCCAGGACTACGTCTACGGGGGGTTCAGGGGGACGTTTGCGGCTTACCTTGGGGCGTCAATCCTTGATGGATTAAAGGCGTCAGCTGCGGGCGGACTCAACGTCCAGATCACAGCCGGCATCGCAGCCAACGAGGACGGAAGGTTCCTGCGGCTGCTGGTGAACGGCACGGTGGCGCTGCCCTCACCGGTCGGCAACGCCGCGCGACACCTCGTTGTGCTGAGACCCCTGGACACCCCGGCTACACTCATTCCGGAGCCGTTGAACCCGGCCAACAACGTGCCCTTGCACGTGAAGCAGGAGGCCCAGCTCGTCGTCATCCCCGGCACCCCGGCTGCGAACCCGGTATATCCGGCGACGCTGGCCGGCGACGTCGTGGTCGCGGGCTTGTACCTGATCGCCGGACAGTCGGTTATCACGGCGTCGGACTTCGAGAGGACGATGGTCGACGCGCCCAAGAAGCGCATGCTGAACATCTCTGAAGTCGAAGCGTCCAGGACGATCGATTCAGCCGAGCACGTGGTCGAGGGAGACTGCGCGGTCTCAGGACTGACGCTGACCCTTCCCCCTGCGGCGCAGGCTGCCGGAACGGAGTTCGTCTTCGTGAAGGTCGACCCTTCGGCGAACCCCTTGACGATAGCGGGACAGGGCGGGGAGCTGATCTCCGGGCAGAGCACTC
>FRDC01003134.1_pt4 | contig 17937 bp, 18 predicted proteins | sample 1106171 | NCBI WGS metagenome assembly FRDC01 (sample SAMEA3930566, study PRJEB13176) | freshwater metagenome | biome: Drinking water system; feature: drinking water; material: water | place: Singapore | collected 2014-12-20 | reverse complement strand
TTTTTTTATTTCTCTTTGTTCGCTGGATTATTTTTGAACCTTACACTATTCCCTCTGGCTCGATGTTGCCGTCGTTGCTTTTGCACGATTATGTTCTTGTGGATAAATCTTATTTTGGTGTGCGCATCCCATTTACTGAGACTTGGTTGTGGCAATGGCGTCATCCACAGCGAGGCGATGTGGTGGTTTTTCGCTCCCTCGAAGACCAGGACATTTTTTTTATTAAACGTGTGGTTGGCGTTGCTGGTGATACCATCGAGTGGAGCTCGGAGGATGGCTTAAAAATTAACGGGCAAGCTGTGCCTTCTGAGCCGGCTGATCCTTCGCAAATTCGTTATGGCCATCCCTCCGGAGAAAATACCAATCCCTTGGAAGCAGCCGATACCTATAACTTGAGTCAGCAAACTATTGATGGCCATAAGTTTTATTCCTGGGTGCGCAAAGAGTCGGCGCAGCCGCGATTTGGACCATTTGAAGTGCCAGCAGGTCACTTTTTTGTCATTGGCGATAATCGTTCTCATTCGTTTGATGCCCGATATTTTGGTCCTGTTCCTGAAAATCGTTTGATTGGTCGGGCGACGACTGTGTTGCTCAGTTGTGGTGGCACTGTTCAGCAGACGGCCTCTATTTGCGATCCTAAATCCATTCGTTGGGATCGATGGTTTAAAAAAATCCCATGAACGCGATGTCCTCTCGTACCTCTTCTCGAGCCTATTTGTATTGGGCCATTATTTTAGCCGTTATTCTTGGTGCATGGGCCCTCCGACTCACGGTTATCACCCCCTTGCGTGTGATCTCTTCGCAAATGTCGCCGACTTTGCTCAGTGGGGACTTTGCCTTGGGGTGGAAGAATATGGCGATCCACCGTGGCGATGTGGTTTGGCTGCAGAGTGCAGAGCCTGCCGAGATGGCTCGGGTGATTGGTTTGCCCGGTGATTTTGTGGAATTAACAGGCTGCGAGCTTTCTATTAATGGGGGTAAGGCCCGTTACCAGCTCAGTCAGGATCATCCGTTTATTCGCCGGGAAACTATAGGTGAAAAAAGCTGGTCCATTGCTTGTTCGCCTGAAAATGCACTGATTTTAAGTGGCCAGCGTGTACCTGAAGACTCTTATTTGCTTTTACCTGACGCGCGAATTGATGGTTTTGCAGCTGGAAATCAAATTGTTCCTCAGGACAAAGTGGCGGGCCGAGTTTTAGGGGTTTGGTTTTCCCTAACACCGCAAAAAGAAGTCCGTTTTTATCGCCTTTTTCTTTCCGTTTATTGACTCTTGCCCAAGGGGCCACTACTTTTAACTTTTAATGAATAGCAAATCTCTCCTGGATGTGGACGATTTATCAAATGATCAAGTCCAGGATCTTTTCAAGCGCGCCAAGCAATTAGCAACACAAGGATTTCCCGTTCCCGATTTTCAAAAAGGAAAGCTTTGCGCCCTGTTATTTTTCGAAGATAGCACACGCACTCGCTTTAGTTTTGAAATAGCATGTCGCCGTTTGGGTATGGCCTCAGTGCGTTTGGAGGAAATGGGCTCTAGCCTGAGTAAAGGTGAAACTCTCCTCGATACTTTTCTCAATGTGCAGGCGATGAAGCCTGATTTTTTTGTAATTCGCTACCGTGAAGACAATGAACTCTACAAAGCTTTGCGTGAAAGTTCCATTCCGGTCATTTCAGGCGGCGAGGGGAAAACTTCACATCCAACACAAGCTTTGTTGGATGCTTTTACAATTCAGCAAGAGCGGGGGCAAATTCGCGGTGAGAAAGTTCTGATCGTGGGTGATGTAGGTCATTCACGTGTGGCGGCGAGCAACATTAAACTTTTGACTCGTTTAGGTGCCGAAGTGGCTGTAACCGGTCCTCAGATTTTGACCGAATTGCCGGCAGAATTAGAATCTCGGGTAAAACGCTTTGCTTCTTTGCAAGAAGGCCTGGCGTGGGGCACAGTAGTTATGGCGTTGCGCGTACAGTTAGAGCGATTGCATCAGGGAGTCAAAACCCAGTTTTCTACTGAACAATATGTGAAAGAGTTTGGTATACATCGCGAACAGCTGAAGCACCTACGCAAAGACGCAATTCTTATGCATCCTGGGCCAGTGAATCAGGGTGTAGAGCTAGATTCATACGCCATGGCTGACTCGAAAAGCCGAATCTTGCAGCAAACAGAAAATGGCGTTTACATTCGAAGTGCTATCTTAGAGGGATTTTTGTCGTGAAGGGTTTTTTAGTTTTAGAGACTGGCGAAGTTTTTGAAGGAAAGCTTCGCAGTTTTCAAAAGCCGCGAGTTGGTGAGGTTGTGTTTAACACCTCCCATTCTGGTTATGAGCAGATTGCTTCTGACCCGTCTTATTTCCAACAAATCATGGTGATGACGGCTCCGATGCAGGGAAATTACGGCGTTGATAAAAAAGATTGGGAATCAAAAAAATATTGGATTGAAGGCTTTGTCTGCTTAGAAATACAAAACTCTGAAGCCAATAATTTATTTCTACAAGATTTAAAAGAAGCGGGAATTCCCGTTCTTTCGGAGATAAACACTCGAGAATTAGTTCTCCGTTTACGTCGCTTAGGAACGGTGCGAGCGGCTGTCGTTGCAGCTGATAGTGCAGCGGAAGCGCTTAAGCAGTGGAGTCATCTGAAAAACGAAAATCCACCTTCGCAAGATTGGCCTTACTTAGTTAGTCGAAAGTCCAAAGAATCACGTGAGGGTGGTAACCCGCAAGGACCACGTGTGGCGGTGGTTGATTTTGGTTGTAAGGAAAACATTCTTCGTTGTGTGCAAAAGCGCGCCAAGCAAGTGGATATCTTTTCGTCGCGAGCTTCTGCCGAAGAAATTTTAGCCACGCAGCCAGATGGCATTCTGCTTTCCAATGGTCCTGGGGACCCTATGCAAGTGGAAGTGGCCACCGAGACAGTTCAACATTTGTTGAAAACTAAAAAACCAATTTTTGGAATTTGCATGGGCCATCAAATTCTCGCCCGTGCTTTAGGAGCAAAGACCTATAAATTACGCTTTGGCCATCGTGGTGCCAATCATCCGGTGAGCGATAAAATTTTAAATCAAATCTATGTGACCAGTCAGAATCACGGATATGCTGTTGATGAGAAGACTCTACCGCAAAATGTTGAGATCACTCATGTGAACTTGTACGATGGGACGGTTGAGGGCATCCGCAGCCGAGAACAAAATTGTATGAGTGTGCAGTTTCACCCTGAGAGTCATCCTGGGCCGAATGAAGCTGAACGCTTGTTTGATGAATTTTTGCAAATGATGGTGTGATATGGATCCGCAGATTTTTGACCCTTACATTGAGCGACTGACGGTGCACTTCACCTCCGAAGAATATTTGAATGAAGTTGCGCAAGCAAAGCGTGAATTTTTTGAGCGCTCCAGTGTATTGGATGAGGAAGATCAACAATTTGAATTGTTGATGAGTCAATTTTTGGATTGGTACCTATTTTCACGACCGTTATCTTCTGCTGGCATTGCACCAGTCGATTATGCTTTGCAAACACCGGAGTTTGAAATTCGCCAAGGCGAACGAGTTTACTTTGAATACTTGGCGGCATTTGAACACAGCTTGTTTGAGTTTGTGCGCTTGCGTGGTGATGATGTTCATATTCGAGATCTGTTCACGGGATTTATCAAAGTATTGCGGAATTCTTCGATGACCTATGGTTTTAACTACGACGAAATCTTTGATGTGCGGATTATTCCTTATGAGGATACCTTCGTTTTTAGTCGAGGTTTTTGTTTTCATCCTGTTGAAGCGAAAAAATTTGTCATGAAAGAAGTTGGTGATGCCGTCAATCTCACTGTGGAAGAGAAAGACGTGTTGTTACTGAAATTGGCACGGATGCGCCATAAGTTGGATCAATACAAACATATCCAACTTGAGCATATTTACACTCGCGATGTGCGGGTGAAGTTATAAGGAGAGTTTTCCACTTGGCCAAAGATCCGAGCTTAAAGAAAATTTTAATTTTGGGAAGTGGCCCGATCGTGATTGGCCAGGCCTGTGAGTTTGATTATTCTGGAACGCAGGCATGTAAGGCTCTTATGAAAGAGGGCTTTGAAGTGGTGTTGGTGAACTCTAACCCGGCCACCATCATGACAGATCCGGAAATCGCCACAAAAGTTTATATTGAACCGTTAAAAGCTCAGTACTTAGAAAAAATTATTTCTGCGGAAAGACCTGACGCGATTATTCCCACTCTTGGTGGACAAACCGCTTTAAATCTTGGTTTGGAATTAAACGATTCCGGCGTGCTCGCTAAATATAACGTGAAAATGTTGGGCGCCACACCTGAAACAATTCGCAAGGCGGAAGATCGCGAGGCCTTTCGCGATCTACTCGATCAAGTGGGTGCCAGTTATCCGAAAAGTCGATTGGTGCGTTCGTTTGAAGAAGGTTTGCAGGCCGTGGAGGCTGTTGGCTTTCCCACAATTTTGCGACCGAACTACACATTAGGTGGTGGTGGTGGTGGAACAGCATACCAATTAGAAGAATACAAAGAGTTACTCGCTCGTGCGCTAGCAGAAAGCCCAACATCCGAAGTTTTAGTTGAGGAAAGTATTCTTGGCTGGAAAGAGTACGAGCTCGAAGTTATGCGTGATGCCGACGGAACATTCGTCATTGTGTGCAGCATTGAAAACTTAGATCCATGTGGCGTGCATACAGGCGACAGCATCACGGTGGCTCCGCAACAAACCTTGAGCGATGTGCAGTATCAAGAAATGCGCGATGAAGCGCGCAAAATTATTGATGCTGTGGGATTAGCAACCGGCGGCGCCAATATACAGTTTGCCGTTCATCCGCAAACGGGTCAGCGTGTGGTCATTGAGATGAACCCGCGAGTCAGTCGCTCGTCAGCCTTAGCCAGCAAAGCGACTGGATTCCCCATAGCCAAAATTGCAGCACTACTCGCTGTTGGCTATCGTTTGCACGAAATTAAAAATGACATCACCAAATCGACGCCGTCATGTTACGAGCCGGCACTCGATTATGTTGTGACCAAGGTTCCGCGCTTTGCTTTCGAAAAATTTACGGGCACACAAGATGTCCTCGGCACACAAATGAAAAGTGTCGGTGAGGTTATGGGCATTGGCCGTACCTTTAAGGAATCGTTGCAAAAAGCCATGGCGTCGTTGGAGACATCGCCGGAGTCATTTGAGCCAGTAAAGTTTGATCCGCTCTTGTTGGCACGAGCCAACAGCAAGATGATTTATCATTTGGTGCAAGCTCTACGACAAGGAGAATCAGTCGAACAAATTTGCCAACAAACATTGGTGACTCGGTGGTTTGTGGAACAAATTTCGGAGATTGTTGAATTTGAAAAAGTAATTGCTGGTTTTAAAACGTTGGCAGCTATTCCGCAGGATGTTTTCCTCAAAGCTAAGCGCTGGGGTTTTACAGATCGTGCTATCGCCCGTTTGTTGCAAACTTCGGAAGCCGAAGTTTTCGACTATCGTCAAAAGCAAAATATATTACCAACATTTCATCGAGTCGATACCTGCGCTGGAGAGTTTGAATCTTCAACGCCATATTTTTACTCATCTTACTGGGGAGTGCGCGAAGCCTTACAGCCTAAATCAAAGCGCGTGGCATTGCTTGGCAGTGGTCCGAATCGTATTGGTCAAGGAATTGAGTTTGATTACAGCTGTGTTCGTGGTGTTAAAGCTTTTCAAAAAGAGGGTTTGCGAGTTGTGATGATCAACTCCAACCCAGAAACGGTTTCAACTGATTACGACACTGCTGACGAATTATTTTTTGAACCGTTGACGCTTGAGCATGTGAGCGAGGTATTGCGTTTCACCGAGAGTGTTGGGTTTGTTGCACAACTTGGTGGGCAAACGCCTATCAACTTAGCCGCTGGTTTACAAAAGCGCGGCTTTAACTTGATGGGATCCACTCTCGAATCAATCGATTTGGCTGAAGATCGTGGGCGCTTCGCCGAAGTATGCCGCGCACTGGGCTTTGCCATTCCACAATCTAAAATGGCGTTGTCATTAGATGAGGCTTTGCAGGCAGCAAAGACGATTGGTTATCCAATGATTTGCCGACCCAATTATGTTTTGGGTGGCCGTCGCATGGAAATAGTAGAGAACGAAGCCGAGCTCAAATCCTACTTTGAACGTCACGGTGATTTTGTAAATCAAAACAACCCATGTTTGATGGATCAATTTTTAGCTGGTGCACTTGAAGTCGATGTGGATTTAGTGCGCGGTCCCGATTGGGTCATTATTGGCGGTATTGTTGAGCACATCGAGGCCGCAGGAGTCCACAGTGGTGATTCCATGGGTGTTCTGCCACCGCAACGCTTGAAAGATGAAGTTTGTGAACGCATAGAAAAACTGAGCAGCGAATTAGCTGATCGTTTGCAAATTTTAGGTCATTTAAATCTACAGCTGGCGATTAAGAACGATATTATTTTTGTGTTAGAAGCTAACCCGCGGTCATCTCGTTCAGTTCCATTTGTCGTTAAAGCAACCGGTGTGCCTCTAGTTGATTTGGCAGTGAAAGCCATGTTGGCCTTAAAGGCTTCAGTGGTGAAACCAGAGCAATACAATTGGAAAAATACAGCTAAAGTCAGTGTTAAAGGCGTGGTGTTTCCATTTAAGAAATTCTCGCAAGCGGATTCAATTTTAGGTCCAGAAATGAAATCCACCGGTGAGTGTATGGGCCGAGGTAATAGTTATTCAGAGGCTCTGATGAAGGCCTGTTTGGCTTCCAATATTTTATTACCTCAAAATGGGGAAGTGTTTCTCTCTTGGCGCGATAAAGACAAACCGGTTTTATTACCAGTTGCTCGTGAGTTGGAAAGTATGGGTTATGTTTTAACGGCAACCCGTGGCACGGCTCAGTATCTATCTGCTCACGGTGTGCAGGTGCAAGCCATCAATCGCATGAGTGAAGGTCGCCCACATTGTGTTGATCGTATACGTTCGCGCAAAGTAGCTTTTGTCATCAATACAACATCAGGGCGCGTATCCATTGAAGAATCTTTTGAGATTCGTCGTAGCTGCACTGATTATTCTATTCCATGTATCACTGAAAGTGATGCCGCTGAGGCCCTTGTTTACGCTTTGAAAACGAGTCGTCAGCAAGATTATGGTGTGTCACCATTGAAGTCATGAATGACTGGGCCATTCAAGTCGTAGAACTTAGTAAATCTCATTCACAAGTCAAACTTGTTGATAATGTGAGTTTTCAAGTTGCTGCAGGTCAAGTCGTTGGATTTGTCGGTCGCAATGGTGCGGGAAAGACGACGACTTTGCGTTGCCTTTTAGGGCTCATGAAAGCTGACGGCGGCGACGTTAAAATTTTTAATCAATCTCCCCAATCCGCTTGTTCCAATTATTTAGTGGGTTGGATACCTGAACAGCCAATCCTATTTGAGTATTTAACTGCTCGAGAGAATTTAAATGTTTTCAACTCACAGGCGACCACTGAAGAAATTGATAAGTGGCTATTTAAAACAGGATTGGCTGATGCGAGTAATAAACAAGTTCGTTACTTCTCAAAGGGGATGAAGCAGCGATTGTGCCTGGCTGGAGCATTGATGACTTCCGCTCCACTGCTTGTTCTTGATGAGCCTTTTTCTGGTTTGGATTTCGTTGGGCGCAAGTACATGCGGGAAGTTTTATTGGCAGAGAAAGCCGCCGGGCGAACAATCTTTTTTAGCTCTCACCATTTTGAAGATATTCATGCACTTTGCGATGAATTTATTCTTATCCATCATGGGCGAGTGTTGCAGCAAGAAAAAGTGAGCAAAGAATCTCTTCAGCATTTGGAGAATATTCCATGCTCAAACTAAGTGGTCGTTTATTGCAGCAGTATTATCGCGGTCGTGCTCTGCCGATTTTATTATTGATGTCTTTAGGTGTGGCTGGCGTTCCTTGGCTTTTAGGAGAGCTCAGTCTTGGCAATAACACACGCTTAATTATGGATTTTGGTTTTTCGATGATTCAAGTTTTCGCCACACTCACCGCATTGACTTTAGGCGGAATGCAGTTTCGACGCTTTCTTGAGCAGGGGCTGTGGGCATTAGCCTATACTCGCGGTGTTTCTCGGTGGCGCTTATTAAGTGCCTCATGGCTAGTCGGTTTCATAGGGATTGTTTTATTTATTGGTTTTAGTGGTTTAGCTCTTTCGATGGTTTTGCATATCAAGAGTGGAGCACCTCACTGGAACTCACTGGCTTTTGCTCTTAGCGGCATCTTATTAGAAAGCACAATTATTTTAAGTTTTTCATTCTTGATCAGCTTATTTGCGAAGCCACCATTGATCTTTATTGCCTCCTTCGCACTCTCTTTTACGGGGCATTCCACAGAGATGTTGCGACAACTTGCGGATAAATCGACAAGCGGACTACAAATCATTGCTTCATTTTTGCATTTTATATTTCCTCATTTTGAAACGCTCAATTTTCGCAATGCCGTAGTGGACACTATTGCAGTCACTCAGACACAATTTTTGTCATCTTTATTGTACACCGCTCTTTGGTGTGGTTTACTGATTGTCAGTTGTCATATTTTATTGAGGCGTCGTGAGTTGGTTTGATGGAGTTTTCTTATTTTGGTTGGGCACAATCTTTGGCAGTTTTGCTAATGTGATTATCGTTCGTTTACCAGCTGGCGAAAGCGTCGTGCGACCAGGAAGTCACTGTCGAAAATGTCAGTCAAAGTTAAAATGGTATGACAATATCCCATTGTTTTCGTTTTTAATCTTGCGTGGGAAGTGTCGGCAATGCAAAACGGAAATTTCCTCTCGTTATTTCTTAGTCGAACTCCTGATGGGAGTTTTATTTTATTTGGTTTACCGCAGTTTAGGTTCTACTTGGTTTACGCTTGAGGCCTTAGTTTTCGTTTTCGGTTTAGTCGTGGTTACGTTTATTGACATTGATCATATGATTTTACCCGACAAGTTTACGCTGCCCGGAATTGTTATTGGCTTACTTGGCGCAACTCTAAATCCTGAACGAAGTTTGTGGGATGCTGTTGCTGGAGTTCTTTTAGGGGGCGGTTTTTTATGGCTCATGGCTTATTTGTATTTATTGTGGCGCAAGCAAGATGGAATGGGTGGCGGCGATATTAAATTGCTCGCATGGATCGGCGCTGTTCTTGGTTGGCACTCTATCCCGTTTGTGATTATGACGGCGTCGATTGTTGGCACCGTTGGCGGTTTAATTTCGTTATTTCGTTCGTCTGATGAAGGTCTCAAAAAAGCAATACCTTTTGGTCCTTATCTTTCGGGAGCAGCAATCTTGTACTTATTAGCTTCAGGTGCGCTTTGGTCGAGTTTGTATCTCAGTTTCTGGAATATGAATTAGTTTTAGTCTTTAAGAAAAATTGCCCACAAGTAACCAACATATAAGCTTGAGTGTAGCTTTCTTCGAACTCAAGACTTCTGGCTAAAATAGGATTTTCGAATTGCAGTAAAACCATTGTCATATCTGCGGCCTCTTCTGCGAGTGGTTGCCCTCCGGTAAGGCCTTCAGCATGCCGCTGTAAAGCCTCAGTGGCTTTCAAATTTATATTATTCAAAAGACGACCTGTAGCCTCATAAAGAGCCGCGATTTCAAGGAGTTTATCTCCGCATTTCTCAAAAGGCATTCCGGCGTTACAAAGGAGTGCGGTTCTCTGCAAGTAGGCTACAAATTCCTGCACTTGGTTTTGGTATTCTTGTATTTGCTTAAACTGCAAAACGCTAAATTGATCGAATTGATATCGCAATATAGAAATTTGTTGTGACTCACTTTCGCTACGAACTGGTAAGCGTGAAGTTTTCATATATTCAGATGTGGTGTGTATGGTACTGGCCAAGTTGACGAGTCGGCCATAAAATAATTCTTCATTATAAATTTTAAGATTAATGAGCAAAAGTGCGAGATGTTCATTCACAGCTAATTCAGAAAGCATTGTTTCAGCCTTCGCTGTGTGAAAACTCAAAACTAAAACTAAGCAACCGATGATAAAACGCATGGTGAACGCCTTTCGGGAGCAGTTTCATTCGTGCTTCTCGCACACAAAAATTTTTACCGCCATCGAAATTTTTACGAGGCAAAATTCCAAGTGGGTGGAGTAACCGACCATTGTCTAAGTCTAGATGCTTAAGACTTAGGCAAAGTCGAGGCGAGGTCCAATTAAATGGGCAACAAGGTCAGAGCCCGACTTTAGACGAAGCCCAGTAATTTGACAAAAATAAGTAATTTCGATTTAATTTTAAGGGGTTAGAGCGCGCAAAAAACGGCTCACTTCATGGAAGAAGAAAGGCATCCGGACGATGCTATTTGGCGGTAAGAAATTCCTCGGCTTAGATCTCGGCTCAAGTTCCATAAAAATGGCGGAACTTGAAGTCTCTCGCAAGTCAGCGACTCTGCTTTCGTTTGGCTTTGCGCCGACGCCAACTGGATCTATCTCTGGTGGAGAAATTAGTGATGTCGAGCGCCTCGCTACCGCAGTGAGTGCTTTGCACACCGAACTTGATACCAAGAGAAAAAACACTGTTACGGGAATGTGGGGCACTTCCGTCATCGTTAAAAAAATCTCAATGCCTGTGATGGACGATAATCTTCTTGCTGAGCAAGTCAGATGGGAAGCTGAGCAGTACATTCCGTTTGATATCAATGAAGTGAGTCTGGAATATCAAAAACTTCCTGTGCAAGCGGGGACAGACACGATGGATGTTGTGCTTGTCGCTGCTAAGACAGACCTTGTGTATCGCTATGTTGAAGTGGTGCAAGTTGCAGGGCTTGAGTGCTCTGTGCTTGATGTGAGTGGCTTTGCGTTAGCCAATTGTTTTGAATTCAATTATGGGCGTCAACCGGGACAAATTGCTTTGCTCAACATTGGGGCTAGTGTGACTAACTTCGTTGTGATGGACGACAGTCACCCAGTTTTTACTCGCGATATCCCTGTGGGCGGATTCAATTACAATTCGGATATTCAAACAGAAATGAATGTCAGTGCTGAGGAAGCAGAGTCACTAAAGGTCAGTGCCGCTTTGTCGCAACCAGTTCCGAGTGATGTGCACCGGATTATGACAAATACGACGGATCATATTGCACAAGAAATTCACTCGACCTTTGACTTTTACAATGCAACTTCTAATCAGGCTGCAATCTCCAAAATTTATGTTTGTGGAGGCTCTTCTGGTTTTGCCGCTCTTTCGCGTGCGATCTCTCAAAAAGTTGGCGTGCAAGTTGAGTCACTCGATCCTTTTTTAAAAGTGAAGTACAACGAGAAGAAATTTACTGCAGACTTCATTCAGCAAATTAAACCATTTGCGGCGCTTGCAATTGGCCTCGCTCTTCGCAAAGGAAACGACTGATGATTAAAGTCAATTTGCTCAAGAATGCAGGTAAGGGCGGCGGCGGACTCGACGGCAAGACGGTCACTAAGACTATGTTTGACCTGACTCAGGTTGATGGTGGTGGCGGAGGCGGTTCCTCACTTGGAATTATTCTCAAGCTTCTGCTGATTTTGGCTATTCCTGGTGGGCTGGTTTACTTTGAAAAAGAAAGTCTAAAAGACAAACGCCTGCGGTTAAATAAAATGCGTGCAGAACTTGCCACGACAGAAAAAGAACAAGCGGGTCTCGCTTCCGTCGAAGAGGTTGTTAAGCAATACACTATTGAAAAAGAAAAAATTGAAAATCAAATGGAGCTCGCGCGCTCGCTCAATAAAGTACGACTGCGTGAAATCAAATCATTGGATGCCATTCAAAATTTAATTCCTAAAAAAGTTTGGTTGTCTAAGCTCGCTATCGATAAAGGTAAAATGCAAATCACGGGATATTCGATCAACAGTGAAGATATCTCTCGATTGACCTCATCCATGGAAGACAGCGTTTATTTTAGTGAAGTGGTGTTGAGTTCATCGACGGAAGAGCAAAGCACCAAAGGGACGTTTAAAAAATTTGAGCTTGGCTGCAAGATGGAGACGTTGTGAAGAAGCTGGTTGAAAAACTAGAACAAATGACTCTTGTGCAAGCGCTTCTGTTGGGAATCGCTTTCGCAGCCATTTATTTTTTTACTGCTTTTGATAACGGTGATCGTCTGAATACCCAGATGAAAGCCATGGCGGAAAGTATCAAACTTAAAAAAGAACAAGTTGAGAAATTAAAAACTGCAGATGCAGAAAAAGACAAAATCGCATCGCAACTCAATACAATTGCTGAGCAATTTAAAAGTTTATTGCAGTATATTCCGACAGAGCTCAATCAGGCCGACTTAATGAGAAGTATTATTGATGAAGCGCGCTTAGCTGGAACAAAAAACATTCGTATTCAGCCGCAAAAAGATACGCGCAAACAAGATTTCTATGAAGCTTTAATGATTGAATTAAACTTTGAAGGAACGTTCGTGCAGGGAATGACTTTCCTTGCTGCGGTGACCAAACTACCGCGCATCATCAATGTGGACCACTTTGATGTGCAAGTGAAGGGCAAGGACAAGCTTGAGCCTGAATCATTTGCGCAAGTTCCGGGTTTGGCATTTCATGCGGTACTTGCTGGTTACCGTTACGTTCCCGAAGTGAGTGACAAAGCAGACAAAGGAGCAAAACGTGGCAAATAAGTGGTCACGATTACTCCTCCTAGCAACGATTGTTAGTTCGAGTGTTTCCCTCTGGGCACAAGGCGATTCCGATGTTTTGAAGTCGCTTGCCGATGAGGAAAAGAAAATGGCTAACCCAGTGCCTACGGCGCCAATAGCTCCACCTCCTGCGAAGGCTGAGAATGCGCCAGCGCCAGCTCCTGCACCAGAAACAACTGCTGTAAAGAGTGCTCCTCCAGAAGCTGCGCCAACGCCACCACCATTGCTCAACTTTTTGCAGCCGTATGACTACATAGCCAATGACCGCCGTGACCCGTTTGCTCCGCCGCTATTGGAAACTCCAAATCCACCGCCGGCAGATTTGCAGTTGGGTTCGACCAAACCAGTGGTGCCGGGAGTTAAGCCGCGGCCGATTTCACAAGCACCATTGGAAAGGTTTGATTTAGATCAACTGCGCTTAACTGCAATTATGTGGGACATCGCTCGACCTAAGGCTATGATCCGCGATCCGCAGGGCAGTGTGCACATAATTGTTCCCAATCAAAAGATTGGTCGGAATAATGGATATGTAGCAGTGATTCGTGAAGGAGAGATTGTGGTTGTTGAACCACTTCAGGATGAAGGAAGAGTTGTCTTCTCCACGAGATTGATGAAGTTGCAAAACTGACGAACATAAAAGGGATTTTATGCGAGCATCATGGCGTTTACTTCTAGTTATTCCTTTACTCATCGCACTCACACAAACTTCGTGCACAAGTTCAGGTCGCGATTCAGATTCAGCTGATCTCAGTGAGCCAGGTGATTTTGATGACAACGAAACTGCGTCGAATGATAAAGACGCGCCAAGTGCTGACGACGCTGAAAAGCAAGCTGAGAAAGATGTGGCGCAAGAAGCGCAGGAAAACCCACCACCAATTGAAGAGCCGGCTCCGCCAGCAATCACAGAAACACCTGCACCTGCACCAGCGCCAGTCGTAGAAGCGCCAAAACCAGAGCCGACTCCAGCTCCTGCGCCAGTTGCTGCAAAACCAGTTGAGCACAGAAGTGAAGAGAGCCAGTTAGAGAACTACTTGAATGGGCAAAACAAGTTCACAGGCCGCAAGATCAACATCGAAGCGCAAGATGAAGACATTAAAAATGTGTTCAAGTTGATTGCTGAAGAAAGCGGCGCCAACTTAGTGTTGGATGAAAAAGTCACCGGCAATGTCACTGTGAAATTGCGTCAAGTGCCTTGGGATCAAGCGATGACAGTGGTTATGAAGTCCAAAGCTCTGGGCTACGTGCGCGAAGGCAATGTATTGCGAATCGCGCCACTAGATCAGTTGAAAAAAGAATCCGACATGGCCCATGATTTGGCAGATTCACGCGAGAAAATGGATCCACTCAAAGTAAAAGTGATTCCAGTGAGCTACGCTAATGTTGATGATCTGGCCAAGCAGGCAGAGAAGTTTCTCAGTGCTCGCGGAAAAGTTGTTTCTGATAACCGCACAAGTTCTCTTGTGATCACTGACACGGCGGAGACCACTGACCGTATCGTTCGCTTGATCAAAACTCTCGATGTTCCACCAGATCAAGTTTTGATCGAGGGAAAAATCGTTGAGGCGCAAGAACAGTTCCGCCGCAATATTGGTGTGAAGTGGAGCGGTGGCGGTAGCCCAACACAAATTTCTACGAACAAACTGGGATTACCAGTCAACGTAACGCCGTCTTTATCTGTGACACCATCAACAGATGCGATCACCGGTTTGAACTTTGATATGAAAGTTGGAACTCTGGATGTGCTCGGCGATTTGTCAGCAAGTCTCGCATTGTTTGAGTCCGACAATTTAGTAAAAGTGGTTTCTTCTCCACGCATTGTGGCGATGAACAAAGAACGCGCAGCTATCAATCAAGTGTTACAACAACCAATTGAAACTGTGACCGTATCGACCACCGGTGCCCCAACGCAAAAATCTATTCGTTACGAACCAGCTGAACTTAAACTCGAAGTTGTTCCACAAATCACTGCCGATGGTAGCGTGATTATGGAAATGGAAGTAAAGCGCGAATTCTTTGGAGCCATTGAAGCTGGCAACCGACCAAAGAACACACGCCAAGCTAAAACCAAAGTGATCGTTCGCAGTGGGCAAACGGCAGTCATCGGCGGTATCTTCGACAATCAAGAAACTGTGGGAGAACAAGGTGTTCCTTGGTTGCGTAAACTGCCACTGATCGGCTGGTTGTTTAAATATAAATCGACAACCAAAGACAAAAACGAACTGATGATTTTCCTCACTCCGAGAATTTTAAGTCGCAGCGAAACCACCGAGGTGCACCGATGAAAAGAGTTTATTTTTTTCTTCAATACGCAATCTCTATTGGTTTAGTTTTCACTTTTTTGGCGAGTTGCGGGCAACAAAAGGCTGCGAATCAAGAGCTGTCACTGACGGTCAATCCTGGCTCGGTGAGCATGTTGCCTTTTGATGCTTTTAGCTGTCAGGACATTTCTTCCGGTAGCACGACTAAAAGTATTAAAATGAACACCTTTCAATTTGCGAATTTGAAGTTGAAATGGAATGTGACGAACCACAACGGGGTTATTTCTTACATTCATATTACAGGAACAAACGAAACCTTAGATGCGCCGATAGATTGCATTATCAGTGATTATGAATTGGCTTATATGGCTTATGGTCTAGACCCTGCCACAGCGGGAAATCCGTCGACTGTCACGATGTCGCCAGGTCAAGAACTCACACTCCCGCATCCCAATGCCCCTTGTAAGCCAACTTGCGGAAATGTCAGCTTTAAAAAGGGAGTCACGGCACGTGCGGTGCAACTGCAAGTGGAAGTTCTGGGAATCGACGACAGTGCTAGTCCGAAGTCATTCCACTCCTACGGTTACTCAGTTCTCTCTCCCTAACTAAGCTCTATTCGCACTTTTCATGAAGCTGTGCTAAACCACAGCTCGTGGATTTATTTACTCAAACAGATAATACCGATCGCCCTCTGTCTGACCTTTTGCGCCCGCAAAACTTGCAGGAGTTTCTTGGCCAAGAGTCTGCTTGGAGTAAAAACTCGTTACTCCTTAAAGATATCGAAGCCGGTCATCCACCAAGCCTCATTCTGTGGGGGCCTCCTGGCTGTGGTAAAACCTCTTTGGCAAAAGCGATTAGTTCCTATGTTAAAGGTCATTTTTTAAACAAGAATGCTGTGGACACAGGAGCCAAAGATATCCGCGAAATGGGCTTGGCGGCTAAGAATCGCAAGGCCATGTACCAAGAGCGCACAGTGGTTTTTATCGATGAGATTCATCGCTTAAATAAAAGTCAGCAAGATGTGTTGTTACCGCATGTTGAAGTCGGCGATTTTACATTGATCGGAGCGACCACTGAAAATCCCAGTTACGCTTTGAACTCTGCTTTGTTGAGCCGCTGTAAGCTTGTGGTATTTGAGCGTTTGAGTGAACAAGCTCTCAAAGGTTTACTCGATAAAGCGAGTCGCCACTTTCAAATTGCGACAGAACAATTTCTATCGGCAGAAGCTATCGAAGCTCTGATCGAATTTGCAGATGGTGATGGCCGCAGGCTTCTCAATGCTGCAGAAGAAGTGCATCGAGCCTGGATTGACTTTCAACAGGCATCGCCTTTTTCAGCTGAGCAATTGGCTGAAGTCTTAGGTGATCGTGGTTTTTTGTATGATCGGCAAGCCGATAGTCACTACGATATTATTTCGGCATTTATAAAAAGTGTGCGTGGATCAGATCCTGATGCGGCTGTTTATTATTTGGCACGTATGCTGAAAGGTGGAGAAGACCCGCTATTTATCGCACGACGTTTAATTATTCTCGCATCCGAAGATGTGGGAAATGCGGATCCGAGAGCATTATCAGTGGCGGTCGCTGGTGCCCAGGCCGTAGAGATGATCGGTCTTCCGGAAGGAGCGATCACTTTGGCTCATGTGACGACCTATTTGGCCAGTGCTCCAAAATCGAATCGTTCCTATGAAGCATTACAAAAGGCCAATGCGGCAGTGGAGCAACATGGCACTTTGCAAATTCCGCTGCATTTGCGCTCTAGTAAAAAAGCCGAAATGAAAAAGCTTGGTTACGGCGTCAATTACAAGTACTCGCACGAAGGACCCACTGGCTGGCTGCCCCAAGACTATTTACCCGAAGCTTTAAAGGATGCGAAGTTTTATGAACCCACCGAGCGAGGGTTTGAAAAAAACATTGTTCAGTACTTGCAGTGGATGAAGGGTCAAGCCAAGTAGGCGGTATTCGCGCAAATGCACAAACAGTCGAAGCTTTCCGTCTCGTAAGAGTGCTTTGTATTAGATGGAATGCGAATACGGTCGCCAGCGCGTAACAATAATTTGTTACCAGAAATATTGAGAAACATTTCGCCCTTTACCACCATTCGAACTTCATCGAATGGGTGACGATGTTCGGGAATACGACTGTTGGCTGCAAAAACCTCTTCAAAAGGTTCTAAACCTTCTGCTTCAAAAATCATTTTCACTTGTTCAAAGCTAGGCACAACGGGTGCCTGCCAACGGCTGACGAGCATAAGATGTCCTCAATTTCTAAATCGCACTGTAGCCTGAAGCACACAGTGTCTCAACAAGAGATGAAAAAAAGCGAAAAAATGTCTCCTGTCGAAACGCTTTTTTGGCTCCAAGTCCTGATTATTAAAAGTCTTTTGATTACTGTTTAAGTATAAAAACTCATGGGTCGATAAATTGATCAGCATGACGGATTCTCCAACACGCGCTATGGCGCCTAAGACAATTCTCGAAACGATCGCCAATTACGTACGGCAATCTTCTGGTTTGTCTGGTGAAGCTTCTGACATGGTTTTCGAAATCCACCAAAAAGCGGATGGCAAGAGCCTCAAAGTAGATGCTTCTAAGGTAGAGGATTTGATTCCACGTTCAGATAGCGATGGTCGTGACTTCTTGCAAATCAACTTTAGCTCGGGTCAAAAAATATTAATCACCGATGATTTGATCGGTTTTAAACCTGCTGAACGCAATGGTTTAGACATGGATAAGCTACCTAAAGTGGTAACGACTCCTGATTTGATGAGCGTATTTGAAGCCATTCAAGAAGCTTTGCATTCTGAAGAAACCCGCCCAGAAGAAATCGAAATCTTGCGTAAAGTTTTTGAAGCCGTCGTTAAAGGTGGCGAAGCAGTGGGTTTTGACCTTGCGGAAGAACGCCACTGGTTTTCACGTTTGCCGACAAACTCACGCCGCGCGACAGCCTAAATTTAGGTCAGTTCCAAAATATTTACCATTTGATTGAGTGTTCCAACAAAGTCCTTCTTGACGGAATTGCCATTTCCCAATAATCCATTGGATCTCTTCGACGTGGGGGCATAGCTCAGTTGGGAGAGCGCCAGCTTT
>FRDC01003471.1_pt1 | contig 17939 bp, 20 predicted proteins | sample 1106171 | NCBI WGS metagenome assembly FRDC01 (sample SAMEA3930566, study PRJEB13176) | freshwater metagenome | biome: Drinking water system; feature: drinking water; material: water | place: Singapore | collected 2014-12-20 | reverse complement strand
CCCCGGGTTATCCCCCTCTTTATCCCCCTAGTTATCCCACCCCCCTCAGGGCGCCCGTAGGCTTCCCGTCAGGTTCGAATTTCAACCGGCGGAGAAGCGGCGTGAGCGAGGAGACGACATCAACGGCGGACAGGACGGCGGCGGCGAAGGAAGCCGCGGCTGACGCAGCCGATCTCACGGATGCGTTCCGTCTCGCGGTCGGCGAGGCGGTCCATCGCCTCGTGTCGATCACGGATGAGGAGCGCGCCAGCAACACCGCGTTCGAACGCGCTGCGCGCACGGCCCTCACATTCCTCAAGGCCGCGCGCGAGGCGCAGGCGCTCGGCGCCGTTCAACGAAAGGAAGACGCGGAGAATGACCGCGAACAGAAAAATCCCCTGCCCACCGACGATCAGGTCGACGAGTTCAGCGCCGCCCTCGGCCGAATGCTGGCTAGACGCGCAGGCGAGCAGAAGCGCGACGCTGCTGCGGTCGCTGACGGAGCGTCCCGATGAGTGGCGCGATTTCATTCGGGCGGGCGGCCTTGTCCGCCATGTCTGGGCGCTCGAACGGCAGGACCATCAATGGCCGCCGGAAGACGGCGACTGGACGCTCTTTCTTCTCCTCGGCGGGCGCGGCGCAGGCAAGACGCGCGCCGGCGCCGAATGGGTGCGCTGGTTCGTCCGCACACAGAGAACCCCGCAGCGCATCGCGCTCGTCTCCGAAACCTACGCCGACGGGAGGGAAGTCATGATCGACGGCGACAGCGGCCTTGCGCGTCTCGGCCCGGAGAGGGAGCGCCCGACCTATCAGCCCTCGCGCCGGCGTCTTGTCTGGCCGAACGGCTCGCGCGCCTATGTGTTCTCGTCGGAGGATCCCGACGGCCTCAGGGGCCACCAGTTTCACGCCGCCTGGGGCGACGAGCTCTGCAAGTGGAAGCACGCGGAGGAAACCTGGAGCAATCTCCAGCTCGCGCTGCGCCTCGGGACGCGGCCGCGCCAGGTCGTGACGACGACGCCGCGCCCGACCGCGCTTTTGAAACGCCTCCTGAAGGCGCCCGGCGCCGTTAACGCGCACGCGACGACCTACGCGAACGCGCGAAACCTTTCCCGCGCATTCCTCGATGAAATCGCAGCGGCTTATGAAGGCACCGTCCTCGGCCGCCAGGAACTCCATGGCGAGCTCGTCGAGGATGTCGCGGGGGCCCTGTGGACGCGCGCGATGATCGAAAGCTCCCGCATCGCCGCGCCGCAGGGCTTTTCCGAAAGCCTCGACCGCATCGTCGTCGCCGTCGATCCGCCGGCGACCTGCGGGGAGGGCGCTGACGAATGCGGCATCATCGTCGCCGGCGTGATGAACCAGGGCGAGACGCGCACAGCCTTCGTGCTCGCCGATCGCTCCCAAGGCGGATTATCCCCGCGCGAGTGGGCGCGGCGCGCCGTCGCCGCCTATCACGACTTCACCGCCGACCGCCTGCTCGTCGAAACGAACCAGGGCGGCGACATGGTGCGCGAGATCGTGCGCAGCGTCGATCAAGGCGTCGCCGTGCGCGACGTGCGCGCGAGCCGGGGCAAGCGCCTGCGCGCCGAGCCTGTCGCAGCGCTCTACGAGCGCGGCCTCGTGCGCCATGTCGGGTGCTTTCCTGCGCTTGAGGACCAGATGGCGACCTTCACCGGCGCCGGCGCGGCTGGCGCGGGCAAGAGCCCTGACAGGCTCGACGCGCTCGTCTGGGCGATCACCGACCTTCTGCTGCGGCGCGAGGCGGCGCCGCGCGTCAACCGGATTGAATAGGAGATGTGTGTGGCGAATTCAGTGTCAGGGCGACTTCTCTACTCCCCCGCTTGCTGGAGAGAGGCTTTGGCGTCCGGCGCGTTACCCTCTCCCGCTTGCGGGAGAGGGCAGGGTGAGGGGTTGGCGGATTCAGATTCCGAGTTCGCATTGAATACGCCCAATCAGCCAGTCAGCGTTCATGGCATCGTCCGCTTTTATTCGGATGACGCGCCAGCCGCGCGCTTCGATCGCCGCCTGCCGCCCGGCGTCGCGCAAGGCGACTTCGTCGAGACGGTGCACGCCGCCGTCAATCTCGATGACGATCTTGCTACGGACGATCGCGAAATCGACCACGAAGCCGCCGATCGGATGTTGCCGTCGCACGACGACCCCGAACTTCCGCAAGGAGCGCAGCGCCTCCCAGGCGGCGGACTCCGGCGCGTTCGTTCTTCGCCGAAGCCGGCGAGCGAGCTGATAATTCTGCCCATCGCGCATGACTTCGTCATGCATCGAGCGGCGATCCCCCGCAAGGGCGCCGCCCCTCACCCCCGGCCCCTCTCCCGCAAGCGGAAGAGGGGAGAAGAAAGGGCCCCGCAATGATCTTTGAAAAGAAGAAATCCGCCGCGCGGGCGCTCACCGCGCTCGCCCGGCCCGGCGATCCGGTGTGGACGCCGCGCGATTACGCAAGTCTTGCGCGCGCCGGCTATCAGAAGAACGTCATCGCCTATCGCTCGATCCGCCTTGTCGCTGAGGCCGCGGCCTCCGCGCCCCTGCGCGTGATCGACGCCGGCGCGGTGATGAGCGCCCATCCGCTGCTTGAGCTTCTCGCCTGCCCCAACCCGGATCAGTCCGGCCAGGCGTTCCTTGAGACCGTCTACGGCTACCTTGAAACCGCCGGCAACGCCTATGTCGAGGCGGTGCGCCTCGACGGGCGGGTGAGGGAGCTTTACGCGCTGCGCCCTGACCGCATGAAGGCGATCGCCGGGCCGGACGGCTGGGCGACGGGCCATGAATATTCCGCCGACGGACGAAAGACGCGCTACGCGCGGGCGGCGGACGGGTTCTCCCCGATCCTCCATCTGAAGCTTTTCCATCCGACCAACGATCATTACGGCTTTTCGCCGCTCGAAGCGGCCGCGACCGCGGTCGATTTCCACAACGCGGCGCTCGCCTGGAACAAGGCGCTTCTCGACAACGCCGCGCGTCCCTCGGGCGCGCTCGTCTACAAGGGGCCGGAGGGCGCTGAGAATCTCACCGCGGAGCAGTTCGAGCGCCTGAAGGCCGAACTTTCCTCCGCCTATTCCGGAATCGCCAACGCAGGACGCCCCCTCGTCCTCGATGGCGGCCTCGACTGGAGGTCCATGTCGCTCTCCCCCAGCGACATGGACTTCGTCGAGGCGAAAAACGGCGCGGCGCGCGAGATCGCGCTCGCTTTCGGCGTGCCGCCGCAGCTGCTCGGCATACCGGGCGACAACACCTACGCGAATTACCGCGAGGCGAACCTCGCCTTCTGGCGGCAGACGATATTGCCGCTCGTCAGGAAGACCGCCTCGGCGCTGTCGGCCTGGCTCTCGCCGCAGTTCTCCGGCGCGGCGATCGAGGTCGACGCCGGCGCGATCGACGCGCTCGGCGCCGACCGCGACGCGCTCTGGGCGCGCGTCACGGCCGCGACGTTTCTCAGCGACGACGAAAAGCGCCGGGCGCTCTCCCTGCCGGCCTCGGGGGCGGGCGATGAGTGAAACAGCCGTGAGGCCGCTCGACATCCGCCTTTCGCTCGCCGCGCTCGTCGCGGTCGGCGTGCAGACGGCGCTCGCCCTCCTATGGACCGGCGCCGCGGCGGCGCGATTGAACGCCGTCGAGGCCAAATCGGCGGCGGCGAGCGAGCTTTCCGTCCGGATCGCGCGCCTTGAAGAGCAGGTGATCGCCATGCGCGCCCAGCTCGTCCGTATCGAGACGAAACTGGAGGAAAAGCGATGAGCGAGACTTTGCATCACCTCCCCCTTGGGGGGAGGTCGGAACCGCGAGGCGGTTCCGGGCAGTCGGTGAGTGCATGCGCTGAGCCCCCGCAAGGGGGAGGCGTAGAAAGAGGCGCCCCTTACCTCCCCCTTGAGGGGAGGTCGAAACCGCGCAGCGGTTTCGGGTGGGGGTCAGTCCTCCAGCCTCGTCCAGCGGATCGCCTCGCGGCGCTCGATGGCTGCGGCGATGATGAAATTAGCGATTCGATCCGGCTCCCGTCGAAGCTCGGAATTGCGGAAGCGAAGTACCTCAAAGCCGGCGCGCGCGAACCAGACGTCACGCCGCGCGTCATGGGACGCCTGCGCGTCGCGATCATGGCCGCCGCCGTCAAGCTCAATGACCAGCCGCGCCTGAAGACAGACGAAATCCGCATAGTAGGGGCCGATCGGCGCCTGACGCCGGAAATGCAGGCTGTGGTCGGTCTTGCGCAAATGTCGCCAGAGAAGCCGCTCATCGGGCGTCGCCTCGCGGCGCAGTTTTCGAGCCCGTTCGTCGGCCATGCGTCATCCCCTGCGGCGAACCCCCACCCGAAACTTTCTTCGAAAGTTTCGGCCTCCCCGCAAGGGGGAGGCGGCGGAAAGGAGCCCCGCGCATGACCGCCAAACTCCGCATCGAAGGATGGGCTGCAATCTACGGCGAGGCCGACCTCAAAGGCGACGTCATAGCGCCCGGCGCTTTTCACGCCTCGCTCGCGCGGCAGGGCGCGGCGCAGGTCAAGATGCTCGCGCAGCACGCGAGCGAAGCGCCGATCGGGCGCTGGCTCGCTTTTGAAGAGCGCGTGAAGGGCCTCTACGCGGTCGGCGAGATCACGAGGCTGACGCAGTCGGGCGCCGAGATCGCGCACCTCATCGAGGAAGGCATTCTCGACGGCTTGTCGATCGGCTTCACCGCGATCCGCGCTGAAACGCTCAAAGGCGGGCGCATGATCCGCGAAGCGGCCCTCTGGGAAGTGTCGATCGTCACCTTCCCGATGGCGCCGCGCGCGCGCCTTGTGAAGCCCTTCGCCGCCTCGGATGAGGCCGCGATCGCCGAATTCGCCGCCGCGGTCCGCCGCGCGGCGCAGATTCTTTCCGCCTGAATCCGATCATGTCAGTACAAGGAGTATCAAGCGACATGGAGACCAAGCACAAAAACCCGAACGGCGACGTCAGGGCCGCGATGCGCGACTTCCTGACTGCGTTCGAAAGCTTCAAGGCCTCGAACGACGAGCGCCTCGCCGCGATCGAGAAGAAGAGGGAGGACGGCCTCCTGACCGACAAGGTCGACCGCCTGTCGAAGGCGCTCGGCGACCAGAAGGCCGCGCTCGACCGCATGGCGCTCGCGAGCGCGCGCCCCGCCGTTCCCGCCCCGCGCGAGGACGCCGAGAAGAAGCAGGCGATCCTGTCCTATATGCGGAAGGGCGACGCCGCGCTGCTCAACGCCGTCGACCGCAAGGGCCTCAACACGGGCGTCGACGCCGAGGGCGGCTATCTCGCGCCCGAGCCGACCGAACGCGTCATCGCCGCAGCGGTCAGGGACATTTCCCCGATCCGCCAGATCGCGACGGTGCGCGAGATCGGCGCCGTCAGCTTCAGAAAGCCGGTGAGCCTCGGCGGCGGAACCGCGGGCTGGGTCGGCGAAACCGGCGGGCGCATCGAAACCGCGGCGCCGGCGCTCTCCTCGATCGACTTCCCGACGATGGAACTCTACGCGATGCCGGCGGCCTCGCAGACGCTGCTCGACGACGCCGTCGTCGATATCGAGCAATGGCTCGCCGACGAGGTGCAGGGCGAATTCGCAAGCCAGGAAACGGCCGCCTTCGTCAATGGCGACGGGATCAACAAGCCGAAAGGCTTTCTGTCCTACGCCAAGGCGCCGGAAGCGACGCGCGCCGCGGACGAAATCGGCTATCTTGCGACGGGGGCGGCCGGCGCCTTCGCCGCGACGAACCCGGCCGACACGCTCCTCGATCTCATCTACGCGCCGAAGCAGGCGTTCCGCGCTAACGGGCGCTTTGCGATGAACCGGAAGACGCTCGCAGTCGTCCGGAAGTTCAAGGACGCCGACGGCAATTACCTATGGCAGCCTTCGCTCGCGGCCGGCGCGCCCTCGACGCTGTTCGGCTATCCGGTGACGGAGGTCGAGGACATGCCGGACATCGGCGCGAACGCCCACGCGATCGCCTTCGGCGATTTCGCGCGCGGCTATCTCATCGTCGATCGCCAGGGCGTCAGGATCCTGCGCGATCCCTATTCCGCCAAGCCCTATGTGCTCTTCTACACGACGAAGCGCGTCGGCGGCGGCGTGCAGAATTTCGACGCGATCAAGCTTCTGAAATTCGCGGCGAGCTGACGCGAGAGAAAGTCCCCCTCTCCCGCAAGAGGGAGAGGGGGCGTCGAACCCCCGCCAATCTCGAGGACCTGTTGCGTATGTCGCTGACGCTTATCGCTCCGCCTGCAGAAGAACCAATCCCGCTCGCCGCCTTCAAGGAGCACGCGAAGATCGACGGCGCGGACGAGGATGCGAGCCTTTCCGGCTTTCTCCTCGCCGCGCGCCGCACGATCGAGGCGCGCTACGGCCTTGCGATGATCGCGCAGGGCTGGCGGCTCGCCCTTGATTGCGCCCCGCGCGAAACGCTGCTGCCGCTGTCGCCGGTTCTTTCGATCGACAGCGTCGGCGTCGTGCGCGGCGGCGTCGCCGAGGCGCTGCCGCTCTCCGCCTTCGAGGCAGAGACAGGCGCCGTCGGCCGCGTGCGGCTGCGGGCGTCTTATCCCGGCGCCGGCCTCGTCATCGCCTTCACGGCGGGCTGGGCGAACGCCGCCGCGCTCCCCGAAGAGCTGAAGCTCGCGGTCAAGACGCTCGCGGCGCATTTCCACGAGCGGCGCGAGGGCGAGGCGGGCGAGGCGCACCAGGGCGCGATGCGGCTTTTGTCCGCCTACAGAAAGGTGCGGCTGTGATCGGCGGGCTGAAGCACCAGATCGACCTCCTTGAGGAGACGCGCGCGTCGGACGCCGTCGGCGGCGCCGCCGTCGCCTACACGACGGTCGCGCGCGTTTTCGCGGCGGTGACGCCGCTCCCCGCCATCGTCGCGGAGGCGGGCGGACGGCGCACGCGCCTTGAGCGCGTCGAGGCGCGCATCCGCCGGCGCCACGGCGTCGGCATCGGCCAGCGCTTCGGCTGGCGAGGCAAGACCTATGAGATCGTCTCGATCGAGAACGACGCGGCGGGCGAGCGTTATGTCGTCCTTGTCGCGGAGGAGGCGCGATGAGCGATTTCGACGACGGCGCGGGCCTTGCGCTGCAGGCGGCGATCCTCGCCGCGCTCAAGGCCGATGCGAGCCTCAAGGCGCTCATCGGCGACCCGGCGCGCGTGCAAGACGGGCCGGCTAAGGAGAAGGTCTTTCCCTTCGTGTCGTTCGACGCCGCACGCGCGAGCCCGATCGGCCCTGCGCCCGGCCATGTCGAGCATGACATCAGGATCTCGGTCCATTCGCGTTATGACGGCCGGCGCGAGGCGAAGGAGATTTCAACCGCGATCGTCTCGGCGCTCCACGACGCCGAGCTTGCCCTGGACGCGCGCCGCCTCATCACGCTGCGCGCCGTCTATTCGGACGTCTTCTACCGCCTCGACGCCGACGCCCACGAAGGGGTCATCCGCCTGCGCGCGGTGACGGCGCCGGCATGAGCGCGGCGCCAACCAACATCACAAGGAGAGCCATATGACCGCGCAGCGCGGCAGGGACATGCTCGTCAAGATCGGCGACGGCGGCAGCCCGGAGAGTTTCACCACCGTCGCCGGCCTTCGTACACGGACGTTCTCGCTCAATGCGCGCGAGGTCGATGCGACCCATTCGGAATCGGGCGGCTGGCGCGAGCTCCTCGCCGACGCCGGCGTCAAGCAAGCCTCGGTCGCGGGCGCTGGCGTCTTCCTCAACGACGCCGCGGCGGCGGCCTTGCGCGCGGCGTTCTTCGCCGGCGCGGTGCGAACCTTCAAGCTCGTTGTGCCGGGTCTTGGAACCATGACCGGCCCGTTCATGATCGCCAATCTCGATTATGCGGGCGACCATGACGGCGAGGCGACGGTCGCGCTCGCGCTCGCCTCGGCCGGCGCGCTTTCCTTTGAGGCTGGGGCATGAGCGGCGCCATGAGCGATTATCGCCCCGGCGACGCGACGCTGCGCGTCAACGGCGAGCCGGTGCGCCTGAGGCTGACGCTCGGCGCGCTCGCCGAGCTTGAGGACCGGCTCGGCGGCGGCGATCTTTCCGCGATGACGCGCCGGCTCGAACAGCCGGGCGCCGGCGTGCTCCTCATCCTCCTCGAGGCGCTGTCCGCCGGCGGCGGCCGGCGGCTCTCGCCGCGCGATCTCGACACCGCCGCGATCGACCTCGCGGAGGCCGCAGAAGCGATTGCGACGGCGTTTGCGGCGCTCGCGCCGCACGCGGAGGGCCGGCCATGATCCCCTGGCGCCATTGGCTCGCCTATGCGGTCGGCGCGCTCGGGCTCGAGCCCGCCGCCTTCTGGGCGCTCACGCTTTCCGAATGGCGCTGGCTGACCGCGGCGCCCGCGGGCGAAGCGCTCGGGCGCGAGCGGCTCGACGCGCTCCTTGCTCTTTACCCGGATGAACTCTCATGAACGACCAGAACCATCTTTCCGCCGGGGTCAGCGCCGCGGGCGCTGAAATCTCCCGCGTCGCGCGCGAGGAGATCGCGCCGGCGGCCCGCCTCATCGAGGACACCTTCTCCGGCGCCGCGCGTGCGATCGAGCGCGACCTTGTGCGCGCGGCGCGTGCGGGCGAACTCTCCCTGAAGGGGCTTGCGCGCGCGATCCTCAACGATCTGAAGCGCGCCGCGATCGACAGCTTCATCAGGAAGCCGGTCGAGAATCTCGTCTTCTCCGCGCTCTCGGGGGCCTTCGGCGGCGGGCGCGCCGACGGCGGCTTCGTCGCCGCGGGGCAGAGCTATCTCGTCGGCGAGCGCGGCCCCGAACTTTTCACGCCGTCCTCCTCGGGCCGCATCGGCGAGGGGCGCGGCGGCGCCGTCAACGTTTCGATCACGCTTCCCGGCGTCGCCGACGCGGCAAGTTTCCGAAATTCGGAAACCCAGATAGCGGCGAGCCTTGCCCGCGTCATCGCGCGAGGAGCCAGAAACCAGTGACCCCGTTTCACGACGTCCTCTTCCCGCTCGACATTTCGCTCAATTCCGAAGGCGGACCGGTCAGGAAGACCGAGATCGTCGCGCTCGTCTCCGGCCATGAGCAGCGCAACGCGCAATGGGCGCATTCGCGCCGCAGCTGGAACGCCGGCTACGGCGTCAAATCGATGGCCGACATCGAAAAGGTGACGGCGTTCTTCGAGGCGCGCCTGGGGCGCCTGCACGCCTTCCGCTTCCGCGATCCGTTCGATCATCAGTCCGCGCCCTACGGCAAGGCGGTCGGCGCGACGGATCAGGCGATCGGCGCCGGCGACGGCGCAGCGCTCGCCTTCCCGCTCCTCAAAACCTACGCCTCGGGCGCCGGCGAATATCGCCGGCGCATCGCCAGGCCCGTCGCCGGTTCGGTGCGTGTCGCGGTCGACGGCGCCGAAACGGCGGCCTTCACCGCGGACGAGACGACGGGCGTCGTCACCTTCGCCGTCGCCCCGCCGGCGGGCGCGATCATCACCGCGGGCTATTATTTCGATTGCCCGGCGCGCTTCGACACTGATGCGCTGCGCATCAATCTCGCCGCGTTCCGCGCCGGCGACATCCCGTCGATCCCGCTGATCGAGGTCTTACCCTGATGCGCGCGCTGGGACCCCAATTCGCGGCGCATCTGGCTGGGGGCGTGACGACGCTCGCGACCTGCTGGAAGATCACGCGCGCCGACGGCGCCGTTCTCGGCTTCACCGATCACGACCGCGCGCTCCTGTTCGACGGCGTCGTCTTCGCGCCGGAAACGGGCGCCGACGCGGCGATGCTGCAATCCTCCGCCGACCTCTCCGTCGACAATTCGGAAATCTCCGGCGCGCTGTCGTCAGACGCGCTGTCGGCGGACGACCTGGCAGCCGGGCGCTATGACGGCGCCGGCGTCGAGATCTGGCGCGTCAACTGGGCCGATGTCGCGAGCCGCGTGCTGCTGAAGCGCGGCGTTCTCGGCGAGATCGTGCGCGAGGGCGGCGCCTTCCGCGCCGAAATCAGGGGGCTGAGCGAGCGGCTCGACCGCGTCCGGGGCCGCGTCTTCCAGCGCGGCTGCGACGCGGTGCTGGGCGATGCGCGCTGCGGCGTCGACCTCGCCGCGCCCGCGTTCACGGGCGCGGGCGTCGTGACCGCAGTCGTTGACGACCAGCGTTTTCTTTCAAGCGGCTTGTCCGCCTTCGCAGGCGGCTGGTTCGCGGAGGGCGCGCTCCTCTGGACCACGGGCGCGAACACCGGAACGCGCGGCTATCTCAAGGCGCACGACAAGCAAGCGGGCGCGGATGCGCTCTCGCTCTGGCTGCCGGCGGGCGCGACCGTCTCGGCGGGCGATGCGTTCACGGTGACGGCGGGCTGCGACAAGCGCGCCGAAACCTGCCGGACGAAATTTTCAAACCTCGTCAATTTCCGCGGCTTCCCGATGATGCCGGGCGATGATTTCGCGATCTCCTATCCCCTGAAGGCGGAGAAGAACGACGGGGGGCGGCGATGAGCGGAAGTTTTGAACCCTCTCCCGCTTGCGGGAGAGGGTGGCGCGAAGCGCCGGGTGAGGGGAAGGCGCCGGCCGCATTTTCATCCGCAGCTTCCCCTCACCCCCAACCCCTCTCCCGTGAACGGGAGAGGGGAGTCCCCCGCGAACGCATCGTCGCCGCCGCGCGCGCCTGGCTCGGCACCCCTTATATTCATCAGGCGGCGGCGAAGGGCCGGGGCGCGGACTGCCTCGGCCTCGTGCGCGGGCTCTGGGCCGAGCTTTACGGCGCCGAGCCGGAAGCGCCCCCGCCCTACACGCCCGACTGGAACGAGGCGCGGGCGAGCGAAGAGCCGCTGCTGTCGGCGGCGCGGCGCCATCTCGTCGAGACTGGCGGCCCGATCCTTCCCGGCCAGGTGCTGATCTTCCGGGTGCTGACGACCGGGCCTGCGAAGCATTGCGGCGTCGCCGCGGGCGGCGACCGTTTCATCCACGCCTACGCCGGGCGCGCCGTCATCGAAAGCGCGCTCTCGCGCTGGTGGCGCGAGCGGCTCGCCGGCGTCTTCGATTTTCCGGGAGCGACGTAGATGGCTCAACTCATTCTCTCCGCCGCCGGATCGATCGCCGGCGCGGCCGGCAAGGCGGGCCTTGGAACGATCCTTGCACGGACTGTCGCTTCGACCGCGTCGGCCTACGCGGCCGGCGTCGCCGAGCGCCTCATCTTCGGACCGCGAAAGCGCACGGTCGAAGGCCCGCGCCTTGAAGGCTTCCATATCCAGTCCTCGACCGAGGGCGCAGGCGTGCCCCGCGTTTACGGCCGCGCGCGCCTTGCGGGCCAGCTCATCTGGGCGGCGAATTTCCGCGAGACGCTCGCCGAGACGACGGAAAGCGCCGGCGGCAAGGGCGGCCGGCTCGCCGCGTCGAAGACGACGGTGCGCGAATATCTGTATTCGCTTTCTTTCGCGGTCGGGCTTTGCGAAGGGCTGATCGACCGCGTCGCGCGCGCCTTCGCCGACGGCAAGCCGCTCGACCTCTCGAAACACAATGTTCGTATTTATCGCGGCTCGGAAGAACAGACTCCGGACGATCTCATTCTCGCGACCGAAGGCGCAGCGCCCGCCTTCCGCGGCCTCGCCTATGTCGTCTTCGAGAACCTGCCGCTCAAGGATTTCGGCAACCGCATCCCGCAGCTCTCCTTCGAGGTCGAGAAGTCGCTAGCCGAGGACGATCCGACAGCAATCGAAAACGCGCTTTCGGCGGTGACGATCATCCCGGGCTCGGGCGAGTTCATCTATGGAACGACGCGCGTGACGCGCGAGGCGGGTGAGGGCGTCACGCTCCCGGAAAACGCCAACAACAACGACGGCGTCACGGATTTCGTCGCCTCGCTCGACGGCCTTCTCGCCGCCGCGCCGAACATGAAGGCGGCCTCGCTCGTCGTCTCATGGTTCGGCGACGATCTGCGCGCCGGCCAGTGCAAGCTTCGCCCAGGCGTGGAGATCGCGGAAAAGGCGACGAGCCCCAACGCCTGGCGCGGCGGCGGCGCGGCGCGCGGGCAAGCGCGGCTCGTGTCGCAGATCGATGGCCGGCCCGCTTTTGGCGGCACGCCGGATGACGCCGGCGTCATCGAGGCGATACACGCCATGAAGGCGAAGGGTCTCGCCGTGACGCTGCACCCCTTCATCCTGATGGATGTTCCGTCCACGAACAGCCTGCCGTCGCCGGACGGCGCGCCGTCGCAGCCCGCCTATCCCTGGCGCGGGCGGATTTCTGCGGGCGCCCTCGATGGAACCGCCGCGGCGGCGGACGCCGTCGCCGCCTTCTTCGGAATGGCCGCGCCGCATCACTTCACCCGCAGCGGCGGCGCCGTCAGCTATTCTGGGCCCGCCGAATGGTCGTTCCGCCGCATGATCCTCCATTACGCGCATCTTTGCGTTCTCGCCGGCGGGGTGGAGGCGTTCCTCATCGGTTCGGAGCTGCGCGATCTCCTGAAAACACGCGACCATCAAGGCGCCTTTATCGCCGTCGCCGCCTTGCGCGCGCTCGCGAGCGACGTGCGCAGCGTGCTCGGCCCGGCGACGAAGATCTCCTACGGCGCCGACTGGTCCGAATGGCAGGGCGTGACGCTGGCGGACGGGAAATATTTCCACCTCGACCCGTTCTGGGCGGACGCCGATGTCGATTTCATCGGCATCGATCAGTACGCGCCGCTGGCGGACTGGCGCGACGGCTTCGATCACGCCGACATGCGCGCCGGCTGGCGAAGCGGCCATGACCGAAATTATCTCGCGGCGAATATCGAGGGCGGGGAGAGTTTCGACTGGTATTACGCGAGCGAGGCCGATCGCGCCGCGCAGATCCGCACGCCCATAACGGACGCTTACGGAGAACCCTTCACCTGGCGCGCAAAAGACATTCGCGGCTTCTGGGATAACGCGCATCACGACCGCCCGAATTTCGGGCGCAGCGCCGCGCCGACGCTGTGGGTTCCGCGGTCGAAGCCGGTGCGCTTCACGGAAATCGGCGTGCCTGCGATCGACAAGGGCGCGAACGCGCCGGGCGTCTTCTTCGACGCCAGATCGTCGGAATCGCAAATTCCGCCCTTTTCCTCCGGCGCCCGCGACGATCTCATCCAGCGCCGCGCGCTTGAGGCCGTGCTTGGCCATTGGCGCGATCCGGCGAACAATCCGGTCTCGCCGCTTTATGACGGGCGGATGATCGAGACGGACCGCCTCCATGTCTACGCCTTCGATGCGCGACCCTTTCCGTACTTTCCGGCGCGCGGCGACATCTGGGGCGATGCGGAGAGCTGGGCGCGCGGGCATTGGCTGAACGGCCGGCTGACGCGCGCGCCGCTCGATGCGCTCCTCGTCGCGCTCGCGGGCGAGGGGGCGCAGGCGCGCGGCGTTTCCGGCACGCTCGCCGGCTATGTGATCGACCGGCCCCTCTCCCCGCGTCAGGCGATCGACCCGCTCGCCGACGTCTTCCAGATCGACATGATCGAAACGCCGGACGCCCTGCGCTTTCAGACGCGCGGCGGCCCGACTGCAGCCGCCTTCAGCGCCGGCGACTTCGCGGAGCGGGACGGCGCGGCCTTCACCCTGCAGCTTGCGCAGCGGGGCGAGGCGCCGACGGCGGTCAGGCTCTCCTATGTCGACGAAGGCGGCGATTATCGCCCGGCGGTCGCTGAAGCGCGCCTTCCCTATACCGACGATGGACGCGAAGCAGGCTATGACGTCGCCGCCGTGATGGACGAGGCCTCGGCGGCGGCGCGCGCCCGCTCGCTGCTCGCCGACGCCGGCGTGATGCGCGAGACGGTTTCGTTTGCGCTTCCCCCGTCCGCGCTGGCGCTCGAACCCGGCGACGCCGTCAGTCTCGATCTCGGTGCAGGCGCGGCGCGCGACTATCGCATCCTGTCGATCGAGGACGGCGCGGTCCGCCGCATCGAGGCGGTGCGCGTTTCCCCCGCCGGTTACGAGGCGCCGGTCGCGACCGGCGGCTTTCGCCCGCCGGTCATCAACGCCGCGCCCGGCCAGCCGATTTTCGAGCTGATGAATTTGCCGACGATGCGCGAGGGCGACGATCCGGGCGGCCCTTACGTCGCCGCTTTCGCCGATCCGTGGCCCGGCGCCGTTGCGCTCTATCGATTGGCGGGCGCGCCGGTGCTCGCCGCGACGCTCGCGGCGCGCGCGGTGATGGGCCGGCTGGAGGACGCGCTTCCCGCGGGCGTTTCGGGGCGCTTCGACCGGCGGCCCCTTCGCCTCAGGCTTTCCTTCGGCGCGCTTGCGAGCCGATCCGCCGAGGAAGTCTTCGCCGGCGCCAACACGCTCGCCATCGAAACTGATGCGGGCTGGGAAATCGTGCAGTACACCGACGCCGATCTCGGGACGGACGGCGTCTGGACGCTTTCAGGGCTCCTGCGCGGCCAGCTCGGCACGGAGGGCGCCGCGCGGGCGGGCGCCGCGCTTGGGGCGCGCGCTGTGTTGATGACGCCGGCGGTCGAACAGGCGCCGCTTGCGCTCGACCTGCGCGGCCTTGCGCTCGACTGGAGCGCGGGGCCGGCGGACGATCCCGTCTCCGCGCCGACCTTCCGTATAAAGACCTTCACTGGCGCGGCGCGGGGCCTTGCGCCCCTCTCGCCGGCGCATCTGGGCGCCGCGAAAAGGCCGAACGGCGACATCGCGGCGACGTGGATCCGGCGCACGCGGCTCGGCGGGGATTCCTGGGCGGGCGAGGACGTCCCCCTCGGCGAGACATCGGAGCGCTACCGCGTCGAAATCCGCCGCGCCGACACAGGCGTCCTCGTCCGCACGGCGGAAACGGCGAGCCCTGCCTTCACCTATGAGGCGGCGATGCAGGCGGCTGACTTCGCCGGCCCCGCCCTGGCGCTCACCGTGCGCGTCGCCCAGCTCTCCGACGCCGTGGGGCCGGGGGATTGGGCGGAGACGGGGGTGTGAGGGATTGCTATGGGCTGTTGTCTAGATCGTGCGACGCACAATATCTTGATCTTTCTAGCCCCAAATTGCCCAATTTGTTATGTTCCGATACGGTTCATTTACGGAAGACGCGTCAGAAAACGCGTTTTGGATCGTGAAAGCGAGAGCCATGCTTCGTTACATCGTCTTTGCGGACTGCGATCTTTGGGTCGCTCAGGGGCTCGAAGCGGATATCTGCGCTCAGGGAGAAAGCGCGGCGGAAGCTTGCGCGCGCTTCGAGGCGACGGTGCGGGCGGAGGTGCAGGAGGCGACCGAAGAAGGTCGAAACCTGTTCGATATCGGCCCAGGCCCAGACCGCTTTTTTACTATGTGGAATCAGTGCGACGATGGTCGGAGGCAACTAAACGTCGCATAGGCTTCCGTGGCTACCCTTGGCCAATACATGCGTTGGCTTCAATCGATCGGAGGCGAGTGCAAGACCGGCATCGCACTCGACGACGCGATCGGTATGGTCCCGAAGGTCAAACTGATTGCGCCAAGCGGCAGATCAGTGGTCGTCGTGAACATGGATCAGAACGAAGCCGTTTCTCCTTTGTTGATCGAGAACTGGGACCGGCGCCTCGAATTGTTGTCACCCTTCAGGCATCAGACACCGCAGTAGGCTAGGGGCGCCGGGTGACCGCCTCCCTTCCTCGCCCTGACGCACCCGCCCCATGACGCCCGTTCACCCCCCGAAATTAACCTCAAACCCTTCTTTTTGGGGCAGGATCGACTATTTGTCGGCGTGGGGCGATGGCCCCAGCGGAGCAGTTTCGGGTTCAAAAGGACCTTTCAGCCGTGGCTAGAAATCCTTACACGGTTCTGGGCGTTTCGCCCTCGGCGTCGGATGCTGACATCCGCGCCGCTTTCCGCACGCTCGCCAAAAAGCACCATCCCGACCGCAACAAGGGCGACAAGGGCGCGGAGGAAAAGTTCAAGGAAATCTCGGGGGCGTTCGACATCGTCGGCGACGCCGACCGGCGGCGCAAGTTCGACGCCGGCGAGATCGATGAGCAGGGCCGCGAACGCGCCGGCGCGGGCTTTCGCCAATGGGGCCCGGGCGGGCCGCAGCAAGGCGGCTACGGCCAGGGCGGCTACAGTCAAAGCGGATATTCGGGCGGCTTCGCCAACAAGGGCGATTTCGACGATCTCGGCGACATTTTCGCTGACCTCTTCGGTCGCGGGCGCGCGGGCGCGGGCGCGCAGCCGGGCGCGATGCGCGGGCGCGACGTCAAATACCGCCTCGAGGTCGATTTCCTTGACGCCGCGCGCGGCGGCGCCAAGCGCGTGACGATGCCGGACGGGCGCCAGATCGACCTGACGATCCCCGCGGGCGTTGAAGACGGCCAGACGCTCCGCCTTAAAGGCCAGGGCGAAGCGGGCGTTGCGGGCGGGCCGGCCGGCGACGTCTATGTCGAGATTTCGGTGAAGCCGCATGCCGTCTTCGAGCGCGAAGGCGACGACATTCACATCGAAGCCCCGATCACGCTCTCGGAAGCCGTGCTCGGCGGCAAGATCACGGCCCCCACGATCGCCGGCGACGTCTCTATCACGGTGCCGAAAAATTCAAGCTCCGGCGCCGTGCTGCGGCTGAAGGGACGAGGCGTCGCGCGCGAGGGAAAGACGCCGGGCGACCAATATGTGAAGCTGAAGATCGTCCTGCCCGAGGGCGGCGATCCTGAGCTTGAAGCCTTTGTGAAGGGCTGGCGCGGCGGCGAGCGCCAGAGCCCGCGCAAACATTTCGCGGGCGTCTGATGATGCGTGGACGGAGTGTGATCCGGAGCGGCGCGCGATGACCGCCTCCCTCGGCCCCGCGCAGGAAAGGGCCCCCGCGCCCGCCGGAGTCGCGCCGGCGCGCTGGGCCCGGCTCGAGGCGTTTCTCGGCGCGATGACGCCCGCTGCGGCGGGAAGGCTCTTCGGCGTTCTCGAAGCGGCGCAGGCGAAAGGCGCCGACGACGGACTGCCGACGGCGGCGATGCTTTCCTCCTTGCGTGCGCGCCTCGGCGTCGACCGGGCGTACTTCCCGCCGCGGCCCGTCACCGCGCAGCGCCTCTTCTTTACGCCGTTCGAGGATTTCTTCGTCAGCCATCGGCGCGGGCGAAAGCGGCGTGCGCGCATCGCGCGCTCCTCGCTCGCGCCCTTGTGGCGCCTCGTCATGGAGGACGCCGCCCTCGGCGAGGCGCGGATCGCAGCGACGGCGCTCGATGCGGCGATCGCGCGCGGGGACGGCGATCTCGATGCGCCCGCCGAATCGCTCGCCGCCGCCGCGGCGCTCGGCTTTGCGCGCCTTCTCACCCATGCGGAGGGCGATGAAGGATTCCGCGCCGATCTCGCCGGCCGTCTTGCGCCCGGCGAGGGGGCCGGGGCGGGCGCATCAGCGCTCCTCGACCTCGCCGAAATCAACCTGATGCTGCCGGGCCGGCGCCATCTTGTCGCCGCGCGGGCGGCTTTCCCGCGTCCCGTCGCGGCGCTTTCGGAAGAGCAGCTCTATGAGGCGCGCGCGCTTTATGCGCGGGCGAGCGCGGAAGCGAACGACGCCGCGCCCTACGTGCTCCTTCTCATCGCCGCTCGCATGGCGGCGCCGTGGCGGGCGATGCCGCTCGTTCGTCACATCGCGCGCGCCGCGGACGACACGCTGATCCACGCGCGCGAGGACGCGGATCTCCTCCTCGAAACCCTGTTTGACGACCTCGAAGCGTCGGCGCGCCAGCTCGAGCGCGACGCCGAGGATGATCCCTATACGGACGACATGCAGGCCGGGGAGACGCAGGCCGGGCTCGCCCATTTCGCCGACTTCGCCGCCGGCCTCATCAGCGAGGCGCGAAACGCCGGCGATGCGGTCACGGTCGCCCGCGCCGAGGCCTGCCGAGACATCGCCGCGGCCGCGCTCGCGCGCCATTGCGAACGCGCGATCGCCGTGCTGCGCAAGACGCAGCCCGTCCGCCACGCCGGCGGATCCTCGCGCCTGATGGGATTGAGGCCCGACATCGACCGCCCGCTTGAACCCGGCGCCGACATGCGCGGCCGCCGGGCGGCGCTGTTCCTTGCGGGCGCCGGCGGCCTTGCGCAACGGCTCGGGCGCCCG
>FRDC01002554.1_pt4 | contig 17948 bp, 18 predicted proteins | sample 1106171 | NCBI WGS metagenome assembly FRDC01 (sample SAMEA3930566, study PRJEB13176) | freshwater metagenome | biome: Drinking water system; feature: drinking water; material: water | place: Singapore | collected 2014-12-20 | reverse complement strand
CGGGGAGCTCGAGAGCGGCGAGAAGCTTACGGCAGAGAATCTCATCATCACGACCGGAGCAAAATGGCGCGAGCTCGGTGTTCCAGGAGAGAAAGAATACCTCGGGCGTGGTGTCGCGTTTTGCCCGCACTGCGACGGTCCTTACTACAAAGGAAAGAAGGTCGCGGTCGTCGGCGGTGGTAACTCAGGTGTTGAGGCTGCGATCGATCTTGCCGGCATCGTCAAAGAGGTCGTGCTCTTTGAGTACAACGACGCACTCAAGGCTGATCAGATTCTCATCGACAAGGCTCGCTCACTCCCGAATGTTTCGATCAAGACTTCCGCCAAAACCACGCAAGTCGTGGGAGATGGTCAGAAGGTCTTGGCGCTCGAGTACCAGAACCGCAAAACCGAGAAGATCGAGCGTGAGGAGCTCGACGGAGTGTTCGTGCAGATTGGGCTTCTGCCAAATAGCGGGTTCCTCAAGGGCATCGTCGAGCTCTCTCCGTTCGGTGAAGTCGTAGTCGACCCCAAGGGACGCACGAGCGTTCCCGGTATCTACGCCGCGGGCGACGTCACGACTACCCCCTATAAGCAGATCATCATCTCGATGGGAGAAGGAGCAAAAGCGGCGCTCGCAGCGTTCGAAGACCGAATGAAAAAGGGAGCATGATGCGTAGAGCACTCGCGCCAAAAAACAGACTCCCCCGCACTGTCGGCCGTAACCAAAGGATCGGAAAAAACGACCTCTGGCGCGGCTCGTTGATCCGAGCGAGAATTCCGGCATGCACTCAATCGTCACCGCCGCACTTCTCCTTGGATTCGCCTTCGCGACCCCAACCTCTCCGGACCCAATTACAGCCCTGCACGGTCTAGAGCTCGAACATACACGATTGGAGTCGACGCTTCGGGAGCTGGAACTCAGACGCGCGATCCCATCTAAGATCAAGAGCACGCAGCAACGAATCACCGAGAGCGAAACGCGCATCCGTGAACATCTTGAGCGAAACGGAGGCGAGGCGCTCCGTCAATCTTATCGCGCATCCGAATTATTTCGGCGCGAGTTCGGATACGTAAGTGGACGGGCACTCCCCGACCGCAGTCGCAATCCGATCGCTGGAGCGAACGCCCTCCAAACAATCACACAAACCGACTATCCGCGCGACCACGTCGTGATCGCGCGCGACGGGCGCATTTTCGCCGACACCTTCAACCAAGATCCTTCCTTTAAGCTCAAGCTCACCGTACTCCGACCCGGCATGCAGGAGTTCGAGCCCTACCCGTCACTTGAGGAACAAGCGCGCTTCAATCACATCCACGCGCTCAAAATCGATTCTCAAGACCGCCTCTTGATCTTAGACAGCGGTAACAGCACAAAAACCAGCAACGTACATCCCAAGATCTACGTCTACGATCTGAAAACCGGAGCTCGCCTTCCCGAACTCGATTATGCGTTTCCACCCGAAGTCGGAGGGAAAGGTTCGCTCTTTAACGACCTCACCGTCGACGAGGGCCGAAAACATGTCTATCTTACCGATACGAGCGCGCGCGCAGGAAAACCCGCACTCGTCGTTTACGATTTCGCTCACAAGCGCTCGCGCCGCGTGCTCGAAAAACACGCATCGGTCGTCGCCGGGCCACATTGGACGTTTTTCGATTCGAACGGCGGCAAGCCCTGGAAGCTCGTCTTAGGCATCTACGCGGTCCGAGTCGCGGTCGACGGCATCGTCTACGACTCGTTGCGTGATCGCGTCTACTATGCTCCGAACAACGGCGGCCGTGTTTTCGCGATTCCCGCGGCAGATCTCGCCAACTGGGAACTCGCTTCAGACGCCATCGCAGCGCGTGTGTTCAAGGTTGCCGAAACCCCCATGACCGACGGCATGACTGTCGACGGGCAAGGTCGCCTTTACTTGACCGACCCTGAACACTCAGCGGTTGTGCGCCTGGATCCGGAGACAGGCGAGCTGAAGACACTGATCCGCGAACCCGGTCGCATCCAGCTCATTTCGTCTCTGAGCTTCGGCGCAGACGGGAAGTTGTACTTTGCGACCTTCCCGATCCAGGAGCTTTTAATGAAGAGCGAGGCACAGATCCTCAGGCTCAAGCGGAAGTTTCCAGTCCTAGCGTTGACCGTCGGACAATAACTTCACTCACGCGAGTTTTGACCTTGGCAGCCGCTAGCCACGCGCCTAAGCTCGTCCGATGAAAAAGATCCTTTGCACTCTACTGGCGCTTGCCTCCATTCCCCTCCTCAACTCCTGTTCTCGTATCGAAACGGGCGAGGTCGGAATCCGAATCGGATTCGATAAACAGGTCAGCTCAGGCGAACTTTTGCCAGGTAGTTTCAACCAAACCCTCATCGGGAGCGTTCTCACGTTCCCCGTCAAAGATGTCAGCGTCAGAGTCGAAGACCTAACCCCACTCGCAAAAGACAACAGCACAATGAAAGACTTCGACGCGATCGTCATCTACAACGTCAACCCACAATCCGTCAGCGAGCTCTACGTCAGCAAAAACAGGTCGTTTCATGCAACCCATGATGGAGACATTTTCCTCATGTACAACTACGTGCACCAGACCGCACGCAACGCGATTTATAAGTCCGTCCGAAAGTACGAAGCTCTGGAGATGAACGACAATCGCCAAGCCATCGAGATGGAAGTGAAGGAGTTGATGATCAAAAGCCTAGCCGAAGAAAAACTCGACGGTCCCGTGATCATCAGTCAGGTCATGGTGAGATCCATCATGCCGGCAGACACCGTCGTCGAATCAGCCAATCAGCTCGTGAGAGCAAAAAATGAGTTCAAACAAAAAGAAGTCGAAGTTCAGACTGCAAAAAAAGAAGCCGAAAGAATCGCGGCCCTCAACTCAAATCGAGGTGCCACCGAGTACATGGCTGCCATGGCGAACTTAAAAATCGCCGAAGCCGTCGCGAACGGAAAAGTGAACACGATCCTCATTCCTCATGATTTCAAGGGCGCAGTTCACTTGAATCGCTGATTTTACATTTAAACAATAGATTTACCGTGCGGGCTACCTACCGCACGAGGCGAGCCCTCCATGTGCTCAGTCAAGCACTCGACGATTGAGCTATAAACCGTCCAAAAGAATTAGCACGCCATGCCATTCTCGAGAGCAAAGATCGAAAATTTACGCACCGCAGTCTCCACTTTTGAAATAGCAGGAAAGCGCCCGATATTGTTACGCTTTAGGGATGGAAAAACTCAAGAACCTCTTCAAGACCAAAGCCGACGCGCTCTCCGCTGAAATCAAAGACATCCTGAAAGAGCACGGCACGAAAAAAATCGGAGAGGTTCAACTCGCGCAAGCTTATCAAGGCATGCGCGGAATCACGGGCATGGTTTACGAGACATCGCTGCTCGATTCGCAAGAAGGCATCCGCTTCCGTGGATTCTCGATTCCGGAACTACAAGCAAAACTTCCGAAAGCCAAAGGCGGCACCGAGCCCCTGCCTGAAGGGATTTTTTATCTCATGCTCACCGGCGAGCTCCCGACCGACGCCGATGTGCAAGCACTCACCCAAGATTGGAATGCACGCTCGAAAGTTCCTGCGCACACTTGGAAAGCGATCGATGCGCTGCCCGTCGACGCTCATCCGATGACCCAATTTGGAATCGGCGTGATGGCGCTGCAAACCGATTCGATCTTTGCTGCAAAGTACGCGAAGGGCATGAACAAGAAGGATTATTGGGATGCCGCGTACGAAGACTCGATGAACCTCATCGCGCGTCTCCCACAAGTCGCAGCCTACGTCTACCGCCGCAAATATAAGGGCGGCAAGATGATCGAGCCGCGCGCGGACCTCGATTGGGCCGCAAACATGGCGCACCTCATGGGCCAGGATAACCCGGGCTTCACTGAGATGATGCGCTTGTACCTCACGATCCACACGGACCACGAAGGCGGCAACGTCTCCGCGCATACGACTCACCTCGTAGGTTCGGCACTCGCCGATCCGTACCTCTCTTACGCTGCCGGCATGAACGGGCTCGCCGGACCGCTGCACGGGTTGGCTAACCAAGAAGTCATCAAGTGGATCTTCGAGATGCAGAAGTCGCTTGGCACCGAAACTCCGACGAAAGACCAAATCGGCGAGTACGTGAAAAAAACGCTCTCCGAAGGAAAAGTTGTTCCGGGTTACGGCCACGCTGTTTTGCGTAAGACCGATCCACGCTTCACCGCGCAGATGGAGTTCTCGAAGAAGCACATGTCGAAAGATCCACTCGTCAACACGGTCTGGAACATCTACGAAGCCGTTCCGCCGATCCTCCAGTCATTGGGTAAGATCAAAAACCCATGGCCGAACGTCGACGCACACTCGGGTGCGCTCCTCGTCCACTACGGCGTAAAGGAATACGATTATTACACCGTGCTCTTCGGCGTCTCTCGCGCGCTCGGTGTTTTGGCAGCACTGATCTGGTCACGGGGTTTGGGTTTCGCGATCGAGCGTCCGAAGTCGGTGACGACCTCGAACGTCAAGGCGTGGCTTAAGGGCGAAGATACGATCTGGGAATAGCGCCTTATTCGCAGGAGTACAGAGAAGTGTTTCTAAAAAACTCTACCCGTCCCTCGGAGCGATCCCCTTCGCACATCGTTGCGAGCTTCACTTCGAACTGAACGAGAGTCCTGTCACCAGGAAGTGCATAACACACACGCTTTTTCTCGATCTGAGTCTGCGCTGAACAATCATTCTCGATCTGCATCTCGAGCCGAAAGGGTTTCAAGCAAGGAAGATGGGCGCTCAGAAACGCTTTCCCTCGATGATTGAGCGGACGGACACGGCATTCCTCAAGTGGCTGAAGTGCTCGCAAACCCAGCTTCTCCCGTTGATCCGCTTGCTTTCCTCGGGCAGACCGCGTGCGACCGAGCGTTCGAAGCTCCTGGATCATCCTTTGGAGCGGCTCGCTCGGCTTCTTCTCTCCAGCATGCGCAGAAGCAGTATAAGGACCCCAAATAACGCCGACCTGAATCCCCGACTCCTGATACAAGTTCCAGCGTCTCGCGCTCGACTCGTCAAAGAAGTCTTCTTGTGAAAAATGATCGGACTCCACCACGACCACTTGATGCTTCGGCCAATGAGCGACCCAAGTGATTTTCTCCTGCATATCGACCGTCGCAGAAGCGTCCGAAGCAGCACTCAGTAGAATGGCGAAAAATAGACGTGGACCCACTTCGAAATCCTAGCATGCCCACTGAGTGTCAATACTTCGACGCAAGGTTTTTTCCGGCCCAAGAGATATGCTACCCACATGAAGAACCTCTCCTGGTACGGAGTCCTATTCCTCGTCCTGACCACCACATGCACGTCCCTCCCCGTCGCTGAAAAACAGCTCGCGCGCGTGCCCAGCTCCTCCACGACCGGTGACTACTACCTCGACCGCGTACAACCCCTCTTCAACTCCCGCTGCATCCAGTGCCATGCCTGCGTAGATGCTCCTTGCCAGCTCAACCTCACCTCCTACGACGGCGTTCTCCGCGGCACTCAGAGCGAGACCTTAAACCTACGCAAAAAGAAGGGAGACTCCAATCGTCTCAAAGAGGGTTTTGGAAAAACCGAGGCGTTTTGGCGCGAAAAAGGATTCACTTCGGTTCTCGGCGATTCCGCGAAGCGACCCGATGCCGCACGCTCTCTCCTTTACCAAGCCGTAGCTCTGGGTGCCGCCCATACTCCTGCGGGATTTCGCGAAGGGAATCTCCGACAACCCGAGGCCACAAAACCCGTCTGCTCGCGCACGCCTGAAGAACTCGCCAAGAACGCTCGAAAGTTTAACGGCCTCGGAATGCCCTACGGACTCCCTGCCCTCACCGAGAGCGAGATCGCGATCTTGGGCGAATGGTTCGCGCTCGGCGCTCCAGGTCCCGACCCACGTCTTCTAGAAAAACAAGCGCGCCCGCACTCTCCCGCTCTCATCCAAGCCTGGGAAGAGTTCCTGAACGCCCCCGATGCCCGCACTAAACTCGTCGCGCGCTACATCTACGAGCACGTTTTCTCGGCGCACATCTCGTTCAAGGGAGATCCGACGGGAGAATTTTTTGAACTCGTTCGTTCGCGCACAGCCGCTCCATCTCCCATCGTGGAAGTGATCACGGAGCGTGCATTCGACCCGATTTCCGGCCCATTTCACTACCGCTTCCGCAAAGTCCAGCATGCCGTTATCCTCAAAAATCACATCCCCTGGGAGATTGATCTCGAGACGTTGGAGCGCACTCGGAAGATGTTCTTCTCACAGCCGTGGGTTGCGGAGGAAAACACATCGAACAATCCGTTCGTTGCCCTGGGAAGCATCCCTGCAGAAGCCCGTTATCGCTTCATGCTGGAGAATGCGCGCTTGATCGTAGACGCCATGACCCGTGGACCCGTCTGTACCGGCCAAGCGGCAACCTACGCAATTCGCGATCACTTCTGGGTTTTTTTCATGGACCCCAAGCGCGATCTCACCGTGCAGATCCCAGAGCTTGCGCGCACGTCTTGGGCGCCGCTCGACTCGCTGGCACTTGTGCAAACACAAGTCTATCGCGTGGCTTACAACCGTGCTCTCCGCACCCACAAACCAGAAGGGCTCACTCCTCAAGATCTTTGGGACGGCGACGGAGCAAATCCGAACGCGGGACTCACGATCCTGCGCCATGAAGCAAGCTCGACCGTGCACTACGGGCACCAAGGTGGATCGCCTGGATCCGTGTGGGTCGTCGATTACGCTCTCTTTGAGCGCCTCTATTACAACCTCGTCGTCGAATACACAGCCTGGGGATCGATCGGGCATCGAGCCTCGACCTGGCATTCGATGAACCTGCACCGCAAAGAAGGCGAAGAGCGTTTCCTGCAATTTCTGCCGAGCGATTACCGCCGAGGCGTTCGCCGACAGTGGGACGAAGGCATCGGACGTTTAGGTGCGGCGTTCGCGCGACTGCGCTCTTCCGATGTCTCCACGGCCGTCGATCCGGAGCGGCCGTCGGAGAGNNCAGTTTGGTCGAACAGATGCAGAATCGCTTGCCCGCAAACGTACGCAGGGAGGCCTTGCGCGGCGGTGGAGCGTTCGCCGAAGCAGAGCGCGCGTTTCGCGAGCTTCAGCGTCGCGACTCACAAGCTCGGTTCGCGGCCCACCTCCCCAACATCACCTTCGTGCGCGTAACCGATTCGGCAACGGGCGAGTCCAGGGCCTATACTTGGATCGCAAACCGCTGGTTTAAGTTTAACAACATCGTTGTCGGCGAAGGTTGGGCACGCGATCCCGAGCGCGACAACCTCAGCGTATACGATGGACTCGTTGGTACGCGCCCGGAGATGTTCTTAGATCTGACGATTCAGAGTGCGCGAGATGCAGCCACCGCGGTGCAAGAGCTTATGAGCACCCAAGACTGGCACAAGTTCCGTGACCACTTTGGAATCAAAAGAAACTCGGCACTGATCTGGGAACTCAATGCATGGTTTGAAGCTCAATCCCGAAATGACGACCCTCTCGAGAGCGGAGCCTTTGATCTCGCGCACTATGATCGCTAATTCGATCGACTAAAAGATGGCTTTTTCGGCTAAACACCGTGCTGCACATTCTACTATTCGATTATCCAAAATCATCGCATTACCGATGCAGCCATTGTAAATCATCTCCGAGGTTCGCTCACACGTTGACGTAGGAGTACCACATCTACATGTAAGGCATGCGAGCTCCCAGGCAAACGCCTGCGCCCGACAGCGGATTTCAGTCTGTCGCCGAATCTGCTCATCCGTCAACTGACGGCGCGGGACTTCGGGCTTGGGTAGTTTTTTCTTGCGTAGTTTCTCAAAAAAATCTCTGATCCGCTGCCACGGGCCTGCCAGTGTCGTTGTCAGTGTGTAGGCCTCACCTTGACCCAAAGATCCGAGCCGAGTTTGCAAAAGATGCGTAAACTCTGCCGAAGGGTGAAGTTCAATCAGTGCCGTAGATAGATCACCCCAACCGGCTTCAAGCGCAGCCCAGTACTGCGGCGTGGGTAAAAAGGCGACTGTCTCCGCGACGTTCACCGCCTCATAGAGCCGAGGTGGACTCACTACAGAGTCCAGAATCAAGGGATCGATCCTCTCAATTCTCAATTCACCTGACTGTACAAACTGCGCGCCCACCAGAGCGACTAGGCTGAAGACATAGGGGAAAAAACGGACTTTAGCGTTCATGCGATCTCCTTACAGGTTGAGTAGGTTAAATTTAAATTTTAGGACACCAGTTCGGAAACAGATCCGTCGGCTTATTGCGATGGGGAGCGTCACCATGCGGCTGAGGGTCCCACTCCCAGATCGGGTCAAACGGAGTGTTCTCGGGGTTAACAATCGGATCGATGAGGACCGGTTTCAGGATCCCGGATGGCTCCGCAAAGTCGATCCCAAAATCAGCAAGACAAGCGGTGCGTCTCGCCTGATGAATCTCTCGGATCGTTTTGAGCTCTTGCTGAAACTGAGACTTGCACACTTCTGGATCGACGCGGAGGTAAACACACATCCTGAAAAGATCGCGTGAACGCGCAATGCGCTCGGCAGTCTCTCGGCCGTTTTCATTCATGCACCGGACCAAGTTGATAAAATCCGGCAGCAACTCAACGCCCGGAACAAACGAAAGCACATCGCAGCTCACCCAAATGAAATCCCGGAGATCTCCCAGTTCGTTAAGATAGAAGTTTACCCGAAACAGCGGCTCTCGAATGACGCCTCGCTCAGTAAAGTGAACGGTAAAGTCGCCTTTTATGACATCCTTGTTTGAGGCCGCTGCGAACTGAGGAGCAACGAAGAAATTAAACAGAATCGCGGTGAGCACAACTAACCTCATGCGCTTAAGCCTCTCTTTCCGTGAGATCACGATACGATGCCGCGTGTCTCAGCCCCACCCGTTCCCGGTTAGTGCGGAAAAACACACTAAATACCGCGGTAGACTCCATCAGAGCCCATCCGCAAAAACATTTGACACATTAGTTTTTTATAATATTACAATAGACAGAATGAATGCGGATTTAAGCACCCAAGCCATCGAAGTCAGCAAAACCCTGAAGGCGCTTGCGCATCCAGCGCGCCTTAAAGTCCTTTGCGCCCTCCTTCAGGGCGAAAAGACCGTGGGTGAACTCGTCGAATACGCCGGTGAGTCTCAATCCTTTGTTTCTCAGCTGCTCTCACGCATGAGACTGGAAGGATTGATCGACTCGCGCAAAGAGGGGACGTTCGTTCACTATCAGATTTGCGACCCCCGGGTCGTCACCCTCATGAAATCCATTGAAACTGTCTTCTGTAAAAAAACGAAGAAAGGGAACTAGGCATGTCTGAAATCATCTTGGATGTCCGTGAGCGCGACGAGTTTGAGGCTGAGCACATCGCGCACTCGATCAACGTTCCACTCTCCCACTTCGCTTCGGTCGCACCCGGCGTGCTCAATCAAATCCGCGAGCGCGACGTCGTCATTATCTGCCGTAGCGGAATGCGCGCAAAACTCGCTGAAACGCAACTCCACAGTCTCGGATACGCCGACAAGATCCGCGCGCGCGTTTACGACGGCGGAATTCTTGCGTGGAAAGCGGCCGGCAAACCGACGATTACTGTAAAAAAGAACCACCTCCCCCTCATGCGTCAAGTGCAACTCGGTGCCGGACTGCTTGTGCTCGCGTCTACCGTACTCGGTTTTTTTGTCGCGCCCGGATTTTTTGGTATTACCGCATTCGTCGGAGCGGGATTGACGGTGGCGGGCGCTACGGGATTCTGCGGAATGGCGATTATTCTTTCGAAAATGCCTTGGAATAAAGTGCCAACACTGCAAGAAGAGCTCTGCCAAGTGAGCCCCAGTGCTACTGCACAGAAAGCAAAGAATTGAGGAGAAACACTCATGAAGCCCACTGAAGTCAAAGAGGTGCATGCCTGGCTGAGCGATGGATCGAAAATCCCAAGCCCCTGGGGAGCCAGAGCGATCGTCAATGAAGACAATATGACTTATTTGCTATGGAACTCACAAAGCAAAGAAGCCATCGTCGTGGATCCCATGCGCGAGGACTGGGAAACGCTCGTGCTAGAGACGCGAAAGTTAGGAGATTATCGATTCATCGCCGTAATCGACACCCATACCCACGCGGATCACGTCTCTCATGCTGCTCAGCTCGCTGACCACCTGAGCGTTCCTCTCATCCAACACGAAAAAAGCCCATCGCGTCGAGTCCATCTCCGCGTAAGCCGGGATACCGCACTTCCTACCGCAGCAGGTCCACTCTGGCTTCTAGATACTCCAGGACACACTGCCGACTGCATCACTCCGATCTGGGGCCCCTTCCTTCTGGGTGGCGATATGATTTTTTTCGGTGATACCGGACGAGATGACCTTCCGGGAGGCGACCCCAAAGCGCATTGGGAGAGCTTGCAGAAGATAAAATCCCACGCGAAGCCTGATATGATCCTTCTCCCCGGTCACGATGGACGCGGTGGGCGCGCATCGAGCTGGAAGACACAACTCGAAACCAACGATGGACTTAAACAAGACCTCGCAACCTATCTTCAGGAGGGCGGAGCCTGGGTCGGTCCCTCTCCCAAGCTTCTCAAAGAATCACTCTTCGAGAATTTCAAGTAGGTTCGATGCACAGGCCCTGCAGAGTGCTTGCTAGATTCCGCTCACCAGGCTAGGGTGCGCGGCGATGGCCAAAGCATCCTCAGCCCCGCGCTTCTCTAAAAAAACGCTCGAATTCATGCGGCTGGCCTCACGCCAACGCCACCCGGAGTGGCTCAACCGCAATCGCGAAGCCTATGAGACGCACGTCTTGGCGCCTTTCCAAAACCTGGCGCGCACGTTGAAGGCGGAGCTGTCGAGCGAAGCGCCCGGCTACCATTTTCCTCAAAAGGGCATCGCTCGCATGAAGCGTCCCGCGCATAAGGCGCAAGAGTACAAGAGCCTCTATAAGGACTGGCTGTCCTACAATGCAACAAAACCTTCCGGATCGCGTTTCGATCACAACCCCAATCTCTACTTCATCATCCAAGCAAACGAAGAGGACAAAGAGTACTTCATCCTCGCTGGCGGACTTTACGTCCCCTCCTCTCGACAAATGCGCTCCATTCGCGAAGCGATCGCGAAAGATGCGCGTCCTTTCGAAGAGCTCTTCAAGAACCGCGCATTCTCTTCTCGCTTCCCTGGAGGGTTCTCTCTCGAGCGCACTTCATCTCGTATTCCACGTGGATTCGACCCCACCCATCCCAAAATGAAGTGGATCCAACTTCAAGCGTTCTTCGTATGGCGCTCTTATTCACTGAAAGAAGTCGGCGCGCCCGATTTCGCACGCAAGATCGCCAGAGACTCAGCGCAAATTCTCAAACTCAACGCCCTTCTCGAGCGCGCGATTCGTGGAAATTGGTCGACGCCGCCACTCCCAAAAGAAGCTCACCACGCCTCCGGGCTCGATCAAAGGATCGAAGGGGTCCAAGCTCCGCGCGTTCCGATGGACTTCTAGTTATTTTTCTTTCGCGAGCAACTCGAGATAATCGCCGATCATCTGAATGGAATACGGTTTCTCAAAAATACGCTCGAACTGCGTGATCGACTTTACCGATGTATCGCCGGTGATGAGAACCTTGCGAAGCGACGGATCCAAGGCTTGCCCAACGATATCACCGTTGGTGTAAGGCAGTCGGAAATCCAAGAAAACAACATCCGGGCGATCCAACGTGATCGCGCTTGCGAGCGCCATCGGGTCGTGGAATGTTTTCACTTCGATCCGAGAATTCGAAAACGTATCGATGAAAAGCTCCAAGAGATCCAGCTCATCGTCTAGATAATAGACCTTAAGCGGCGACATCGATTTCACCCGAGTGTTTCGGAAATAAAATTTCAAAACAAGTATTCGAGAACTGGCGATTCAAACGCAGTTTTGCGCCATGCTGATCAATGATCCCCTTGGAGATAGAGAGCCCAAGTCCCGTCCCCTCGCCGATCGGCTTTGTCGTGAAAAATGGCTGAAAGAGCTTTGTCTCGACCTCTGGGCTAATTTCTCTTCCAGAGTCAATCACGCGAATAACGACTTCCCCGCCGACTTCGAGCACTTCGATACGGATCCACTTCTCGGGGAGCTGACAAGCTACATCGATGCCGTTATTGATGAGATTCACCAGCACTTGCTCGATTTCGACGCTGTCGCACAGGATTTGAGCATCCGTCTGCATATCAATCTCAATCGGCGTGGCATGGCGCTTAGAGCGTCCCTCGGTCAAGATGAGAACATCTGAAAGAATCGCTGACACACGCTCCGGCTTGTAGACAACGTCCTCCGTCGTTCGGGAAAATTTCTTAAGTCCCTTGACGATCTTAGAAATACGCTCTCCGGCTTTTTCGATCGAGCGGAGCTTAATTTTGAATTTCTCCGGATCTTCACGTAGTTGACCAACCAACGGAAGGTTACCCAGAATCACTGCAAGGGGGTTATTGATCTCGTGTGCCACCCCGGCCGCGACTTCGCCAATTGAGGCGAGTTTTGCAGCATGCAAGGCTTTGCCGCGTTCAAGCTGGAGATGCTGTTCCGCTAGAATGACTTCGGTAATGTCTTGGCAGGTTCCCTGAAGTAAAACTAACTCACCCGATGCATCCACACAGCCTTGTCCACACGCTTCAATCCAGACTATTTTCTCAGGACTTTCTGGATACAGAACGCGAAACCGCATGACATAGGGCTTAGCGTCTTCAATGCACTTGGCGACAGTGGCGTGCCAGTGCGCTCGGTCTTCGGGATGAATTGTTGAAACATGCCTCTCAAAACTAGGGGGTCCCTGACTCTCTTGTTCAGGAAACATAGAAAACATTTGGTGAGACCATTCGATCTTTCTGGTCCTCAAGTCAAACGACCAGCTTCCGATTTTTGCCACACGCTGGGCTTCTTCGAGACGATCTCGCGAACGTTTCAACTCAGCAGTGCGTTGAGCGAGCTCCAACTCACTCAATTTTTGCTCTGTGACATCGAAGATCACGCCCACCAAGTTCCCGGTTGTAGTCGAGATCGAGCCACGCTCCCAAACCCACCGCTCAGTCCCGTCCCGATGGAGGATGCGGTACTGGATATCAAAGATCGCACTCGTCTCGATCGCGCAAAAAACTTCCCGCTCAACCATGGCGCGATCTTCAGGGTGAATCACACTCGCGTAGGCGCGCACGTGATCGTCAACGAAGTCGGTCGCCGGGTAGCCCGTGATCGCCATAATGTGCGGACTCATAAAATTCATCGTCCACTTTTTGTTGGCAAGACACTCATAAGTCGCGGACGGAGAGTGATCGAGAATAGCCGAAAGCCGGTTCTTCACGGTCTGTAATTCTTCATTCGCACGCTCGAGCTCGAGCTCCTGCATCTGGAGCGACTTCGCACGAGATTTTTGAAAACCAACAAAGTAAGCAAATAAGCCGAGGAAGAACGGTGCCGTGCAGATCACGCTGAAGAGCGCAAGCGGCTGATCCCGCAACGCCAGAGCGATGAGCGGAAAGAGGGCGCCAAACGCGGCACCCATCAGACCGTAGCGAATCGCCGAAGTCTTTTTAAAGAAGGACGTGATCTTCACCACGGATCTTTTCGGTTTTTTCGATGTGGCCGTTGAGGATGCGCCGTTTTATTGACGCGGAAAAAACCGTCGGTCGAAGACAAACGGACCGAATGGGACGGAGGAAACCACGCAGAGCAGAAACCACCGCATAAAGCCCCAGCCGTACTCAAGCGATACGCGCGCCGCAAGCGCGACATAAGCGATAAAAAGCAGCCCGTGGATCATTCCGACCACACTCACGGCCCAGGGCATGCCCGCCCCATACTTGAGAGGCATCGCGACAAAAAGGAGCGTTAAAAGAGAGAGGGCTTCAATGAATCCCAGTTTCCGGAGCGCTTGAATCATAAATCGACGCTCCAGATCTTGCCGAAAGCGTCGGCGCATTTCAACGTCTTTGGTCGAGGGACTACGCAGCGCGGTTCAGCCTCACCCGCTTCGTCGTCCCAGGCCCAGGCGAGCGCTCCCCCGGTCAGACGCACTTCCACCAAATGCCCCGAACGGCGGAAGAGACGACGTTGGACCGTCACTTTCCAACCCTTGCCTTCCTCGACCACAAGAAGCTCCTCAGGTCGAAGAAGCCAATGCGTGAGTCCTGCCGGGAGCTCAAGTGGCGACTCCCACCGCAGCCCCCCTTCGAGTTGCATGATTTTGCCTTCGATCTTTTCGATGCGAAGCTCCGTCAACTCCGAAAGCGCGCGCGCGGCGCGAAGCGAGCGTGGGTGGGCGTAAAGCTCAGAGCCACGGGCACATTGCAAGACCTCCCCGGACTCGAGCAGAGCCACTTGATCACCGAAATCGAACGCTTCGTCGAGATCATGGGAAACCAAGATCGCCGACGTGCCCGTCCGCCGAAGCACGTTTCGAATCTCAAACGAGAGCTCCCTCCGCAAAGCGGCGTCGATGCTCGAAAACGGCTCATCGAGCAAAATCAACTGAGGTTGCGTAGCGAGCGCACGTGCGAGGGCCACACGCTGTTGCTGCCCACCGGAAATCTGATGCGGGAGTCGAGACTCCAACCCACTCAGGTTGACTATAGCGAGCACTTCTTGGCGACGCTGTTCGCGTACTTCGCGGGGCTGAGACTTCAGCCCATACTCAATGTTCTCTGCGACGCTTAGATGTGGGAAAAGCGCGAGGTCCTGGAAAACGATTCCCACCCTCCGCTGATCGCACGGGAGCGAAACACCGAGCTGAGCATCCGCGAGCAGACGTCCAGAGAGCTCGATACGGCCACGTTCAGCCTGCGCAAGACCGGCGATGGCGCGTAAGAGTGTCGTTTTGCCTGAGCCGCTTGAACCTAAAATCGAGAGGCAGGCGCCCTCTTCGAGATCGAGTTCAACCCCACGCAAGACTTTCTCGCCCGCAAGCGCCACTTCGAGACCGCGCACGGAAAGAAATGCGCTCATGCCTCACCTCCACGACCGAGAAATAACGCCGGTACGATCCCGACCGCGCCAATCAGAAGCGCCGGAAACGCGGCCTCCGCCCACAATCCCTCACTCGTAAATTGATGCACACGCAGTGCGAGCGTTTCGAAACCCGATGGGCGCGTCATGAGCGTGATGGGCATCTCCTTGACCACGTCGACAAAAACCAAAAGTGCCGCCGCGGCACCCGCACGCAGCAGGAGCGGGCGATGCACACGCCAAGCGGTTCCCCACTGCGTAGCCCCAAGCGCGTAAGAGGCTTCGTCCAAACGTCGGGAAATGCGCTCAAATCCACGCCGAAATGGCTGAAATCCCACGTTCGTAAACCGAATGAGGAGGGCAATGACCCAGAGCGCGCCGATGGAAGCGAGCCACGCACCTAAATTGCGATCAAAAGCATAAGTGAGCGCATGAATGGCGACCGCAAGTACGGCGCCGGGAAGCGCATAACCCAACGTGGCGACCCGAGTATGGAAGCGCACTGGAAACGTCGGCGCGAAGCGCATGCTCAGCGCCAAAAGCAACGAAACCACAAGCGTCAATCCCGCCGCGAGTGCGCCGATCCCAAAAGAACTCCAAACAAAAGACGAAATCCTCGACCATGAGCCCACTCCTTCGGTCTCTACCGCCCAAAGCAAAAGCTGCACAATCGGAACAAAGAATCCCAAGCCTAAGACACCCACGCAAAACCCAAACGCTGCAATGGCGCGTAAACCCACTAACTTCTGGCGCGGCGGTGCTTGACGCGCGGAACGCACTCCGACCACTTCGCGCCTCCGTAGTGGAGACTCAAGCAACGTCACGACTCCTACCGCTGTAATCGCCAAGAGCGCCGCGATCCTCGCAGCCGTCTCAAACGAGAACAAACCATGCCACGCTTTCAAAATCGCGACCGTGACCGTGTCGAAGTTAAACACCACGACCGTACCGTAGTCCGCGATGGTCTCCATGAACACCAGGCTCGCTCCTCCCAAGATCCAAGGAACGCTTAAGCGCAGCCTCAAATGGGAACTCTTCCCGCCCAACATCCGCGCCGCTTCTGGCATCCTGGGGTCAAACGACTCAAACGCATTTTTTGCCAGGAGGTAGACGTACGGATAAAGAGAAAGAGAGAAAACCGCCAAGAGCAGCGGCAAGCCGCGGGGTTGAAAAGAGAACCCCTCAACACCCAATGCGCGCACAAACCCTTGCACCGGACCGGTGTATTCCAAAATTCCGAGCCAAGTAAACCCAATCACGTAGCCCGGTAAACTCAGCGGAAGCACCAGCAAACCCTGAAGCAATCGCCTTCCTGGAAATTCGAAATGCACTACGAGCGCAGCAAGCACGACACCCAAAAAGGATGCGCCCGCGACGCTCCCCAGCGCCACAAGCGCCGTGTTGCGCCAAGCTCGAGGCAATACGTGCTCACTTAAGTGCGACCAGTTCTCCGCATCCGTCGTGCTGAACCCCCGAATAATCAGGTAAGCGACGGGAAGCGCGCATGCAAGCGCGACAAAAAACGAGGCCGAAAGCCAGCCTGCGCGATTCAAACCACTAACGATAGCCGACACGGTCCATCAATCGTACGGCGACAGGCTGAAGTTCGCGAACGCGCGTCAGCGGCGTAGGATCGGTTTTGAACGCGCCCCATGCGCGAACGATCGGATCTTGCTCGATTTTCGCGCCGACCGGATACTCCATACCGAGCTCAGCAAAAACTTTTTGAGCCTCAGGCGTCGTCATCCATTCTACGAACTTCTGCGCTTCGACCTTTTTCGCGCTATTCTTAACAACACCGACGCCCGAGACGTTGACATGCACGCCGCGGCCCTTTTGGTTAGGCCAAAATGGGCGAATATTGATCGCGGGATCTTTTTTCTGTAAGCGCCCGAAGTAGTAGGTGTTCGCAATACCCACATCGCACTGACCCGCGGCGATCGCCTCCAACATCTTCGTATCATCCGGGAAAACGTCAACCGCGAGGTTCTCGACCCAGCCACGGACCGTTTCTTCGGCCTTCTTCTCACCCAGATCGGCGATCATCATCGCAACAAGGGATTGATTGTAGACTTTTTTAGATGTGCGCAGACAGACGCGCTTCTTCCACTTGGGTTCTGCGAGTGCTTCATAGGTCGAGAGCTCTTCGGGTTTCACTTTTGTAGGATTGTAAAAAATCGTGCGCATGCGGCGAGAAACTGCGACCCAATGCCCTTCGGAGTCACGGAGCGCGCTCGGAACGTTTTTCGTGAGCGTCGTGGATTTCATCGGGGAGAGCAGGCCCCGCTTTTGCGCTTCCGAGAGGTTCCCCACATCGACGGTCATCAAAACGTCAGCCGGAGTCTTGTCGCCTTCTGCGGCGATTTTCTCAATCAGGCCCTCGGCTGAGTCCGTCACCAAACGCACAGTGTTGCCCGTCGCTTTTTGGTACGCATCCAACACCGGGCGAATCAAAGGCTCCGCTCTAGAGGAGTAGAGGACGATTTCGGTGGATGCGGAAGCAAACACTGGGGCGAGAAGAGCGAGAGTCACAAAAAAAGCGCGCATGGGGATTCCTTTTATTATTGAGAACGATTATCAATTTCGAAACCAATCGTCAACGCGGACCTTTAAGGAGATTCCCCATGAAAACCTTCATTTTTGCCCTGTTTTTTACCACTCCCGCACTCGCCCACATTGAACCAGGCCTCTATGTCGGAGCAATGGATGATGGTGCGACGTGCCAATTTAGGGCGATCCGCCAATACTATGAAGGCGATATCCCCCATCCACTCCGCGAAAAAATTGTGATCGAAACTCAGGGAGTTGAATTCACCGTCGGCCATCCTGCGGTCATCGACAACACGACAAAACTTGCGCACTTCAACCACGACCTTTTCCAAGGCGTCGTCCCGACCTCCAAAGGCGCGCAAGCGCTCACGGTCGAGATGCTACACTCGGGAGAAGCCAAAGGCCCGACCGCCTTCACGTTCTTGAACCACGAGTGGCGCGCGGATCAGCGCGCTTCTGTGGTTTGCAAAAAC
>FRDC01001392.1_pt2 | contig 17963 bp, 29 predicted proteins | sample 1106171 | NCBI WGS metagenome assembly FRDC01 (sample SAMEA3930566, study PRJEB13176) | freshwater metagenome | biome: Drinking water system; feature: drinking water; material: water | place: Singapore | collected 2014-12-20 | reverse complement strand
GGATCGTCGGTCGATTTTCAGATCAACGGCGTCACGGTTTGCACCCACACGACCAACATCCCGACGGCCTCGGGGAGATCGACCGGCGTGTCATCCCTGCTGATCAAGTCCGTGGGCACGACGGCACGCACGGTCGATATCGACTACGCGACCGTCGAGTATGATTTCACGACGGTGAAGTGATGACGGGCGCGATCCTGGCGGCGTGGGGGCTGTAATTGGCTCTTGCCGGCGGCCTGATCTGGTGGTGGCAGCCGAGTGCGGGCGGCGGCGGGCCGGTCATTCCGCCGGTCCAGAATACGGGCGGCTGGGAATCCGGTCGCATCCCGACCGTCCGCACACTTCGGGACGTTCCGCGGGAAGCATGGCCGAAATACATCACGTTGTCCGATGGCCGTGTACTTGAGGCCGCCGACGCAGACGAATATGCGCGCATCATCGGCAATATCGTCGCCGCGGAGAATGAATATGCGGCGCGGGCAATTGCCGAGGACGCCGCGGCGCAGCGGGAGCTGCTGGAGCGGCTTGCGGACTTGGAAGCCGACACGCAGCGGCTTCGGATTGAAGCGATCATCGCCGAGGCCGTGGCGGTTTATCAGTCCATGCTGCGGGCCGATGACGATGCGATGATCCTGATCATGGCTCAACTGTAGGAGGCCCGAATGGCCGCGACCCGATTTTCCCTTCTGCCGACCAGCGACACCGTGAATCTGGTGACGCCGCCTGTTCGGATGGTGTGTTCCGTCGGTGGGAACGCCGTCATCGTCAACGATGCCGGAACCGCCGTTACCTTCACCAGCATCACGGCCGGTCAATCGATCGATCTCAGCCCTATCCGCATCAACGCGACGGGCACAACCGCATCTTTGGTCGGAGTATTCTCCGCCTAAGCCGGCGACCACTTGGTCATGCCGACCGCGCCCGGCGGAACCGGGCCTTCAACCCATGAGGTTGCGACGTGGATCAAGAAGCTCCGCAGGGACAGCCTGCGCCGACGCCCGAACAGACCGCTGAGACACCGGGGGCTCAGCAGACCGACAGTGCCCAGACCACTGCGGAACCCGAGCTGACCGAGGAAGAGAAGCAAGCCAAGGAGCTTGACAAGCAGAATCGGAAGCAGGCTCGCGGCGTCCAGAAACGTTTGGACGAACTCACGCGGAATTGGCGTGATGCGCAGCGCGACGCGGAATACTGGCGCGAGATGGCCATGCGTGGCCAGCCTCAGCAACAGCAGACCGCATCAGACGGCGAACCGAAGGAATCCGACTACAAGGACTATGCGAAGTTCCTGGAGGACCGCGCCGCATGGCGGGTCAAGCAGGAGCTTGCGCAGCACGAACGGCAGCGTTCCGAGGAACGGCAGCGGATGCAGTTGGCCGAAACGGCCGAAGCAGCGCGCGACCGTCTCATGAAGGGCGTCGAGAAGTACGACGACTTCGAGGAAGTGGCCTTTCGTGCCGATGTACCGATCTCGGAGGCCATGTTTCACGCCATGGCCGAATCCGATGTCATCGCGGACATCGCCTATCACCTTGGTCAGAATCCCGAGGAAGCCCAACGTATCGCGCGCATGTCGCCATGGGCCGCAGCAAGGGAGATCGGACGTATCGAGGCCAACCTGGCCAAGACGCCGACCCAGAAAGTCACCTCCGCCCCTCCGCCTGCCCGCGTCGTCAAGACCACCACGGTTCCGCCTGGGTCCATCGAAGACCCCAAGCTGACCATCGATGAGTGGATGAAGCGGCGCAACAAGCAGGTTCGGGAGGCCAGCGGGTAACGCAACCGAAAGGCCCGTCGCGAGACGCGCTAGTCCCAGTGCCCGGCGAGAGGCCGGGCCAGAAGGAAACTTGAATGGCCAACACTATCTTGACGGTGGACATGATCACGCGGGAAGCCCTGCGTATCCTCCATCAGAAACTGAACTTCATCGGCACGATCAACCGCCAGTACGACGACTCGTTCGCCAACCAGGGCGCGAAGATCGGCACCGCTCTGCGCATTCGCCTTCCGAACCAGTACACGATCCGGAGCGGCGCATCGCTGAGCGCACAGGATGTCACGGAGCAGTCGACCACGCTCAACGTGACGACTCAGAAGGGCGTCGACGTGACGTTCAGCTCGGTCGAACTCACGATGAGCCTGGACGATTTCTCCAAGCGCATCCTGAAGCCTGCCATGGCGGTCCTGGCGGCCAATATCGAGGCCGACGCCATGAACATGTACAAGGATGTCTACCAGCAGGTGAACAACACCGGCGCCGCGGCGACGATGTCCAAGCTGCTGGCGGGCCGCAAGATTCTTACGGACGCCCTGACGCCCTACGAGGATCGCGTGGCCAACCTGAACACGCAGGACCAGGTTGACCTCGTGGACGCTCTGAAGGGGTTGTTCCACGATTCGACTGCGGTCAAGCAGCAGTACCGCGAAGGTTCGATGGGTCGTACCGGAGGGTTCGACTTCTACGAAAACACCCTCTGGGCATCCCATCCGCGTTCCGCGGCCAACGGCGCCTACCTCGTCAACGGCGCATCTCAGACCGGCGCCACCCTCACGGTGGACACCGGCGCGAACGCTCCGGCGCAGGGTGACATCTTCACCATCGCCGGCGTGTTCAAGGTGCATCCGGAGACGAAGGTGTCGACGGGCATCCTGCAACAGTTCGTGGTCGGCTCCGGCGCCACCACGACCTCGTTCCCGATCTCGCCGAGCATCGTGACTTCCGGCGCGCTTCAGAACGTGTCCGGGTCTCCGGCTGACAATGCGGCGATCACGTTTGCCGGCACCGCGTCGACCAACCACGGCATTTCCATGCTCTACCATCCGGACGCCTTCACGTTCGCGACGGCCGATCTGGTCATGCCCTCTGGCGTCGACATGGCCAGCCGGCAGGTGTTCGAGGGCATCTCCATGCGGTTCGTCCGCCAGTACACGATCTCGAATGACCAGTTCCCCGGTCGCTTCGATGTCCTGTACGGGTACAAGACGATCCGCGCGGCGCTCGCCTGTCGCTTCGCCAACAACTAGGCGGAGGCTGACATGGCGGCACGTCCATTCACGGACAACTGGGGCGTCACGACGTTCACCTACGATCCGGCTTCGATTGGAGCGGCCACGACGGCACAGGATACCGTCACCGTTCCGGGCCTGAAGGTTGGCGATATCGTGGTGGTCCAGAAGCCCACTCTCACTGTCGGGGTCGGCATCGTCGGCGCGCGGGTGTCCGCCGCCGACACGCTGGCCCTGCAATGGGTCAACGCCACCGCTGGCGCCGTCAATCCGGCCTCGGAAACCTACACGCTGTTTTGGTTCCGACCGGAGGCATCGGTTGCCAACGTGGTCCAGCCGTAACAAGGAGAGGGGCGGGGCAACCCGCCCCTTCACTATGAGAGAAAACATCGAAATTGTTCAGGGCGTCACCTACTCACGGACTGTAACGGTTCGTGACAGCGCCGGAACGAAGATCAACGTGACCGGGGCAACGGCGACTTGGAAGCTGGCGAAGGAAGCCGATGCAACGGCCGATCTCAGCCTGTCCGTCGGTTCCGGGATCACCTTGACGACGCCCGCACAGGGCTTGATCACCATCGCCGTGACGGCGGCACAGGCCGATGCGCTCGCGGCCGGAACCTATGTGCATGAATGCAAGCTGACGGTCGGCGGCGTCACGTACCGGCCGTTCTGGGGCGATACTATCGTGACGGAGGATATCGACTGATGATCGACGAACGAGGTTCGCGATGACCACCATGCGGCAGTCCATCTACGCGGCCATGAAGCGGCTTCAGATCACGGCAGCCGGGGAGGTGCCGACCTCGGAAGAGGCGACGGACGCCCTGGAGCGGTTTAACAACCTGATGGCCGGGCTGAAGATCGACGGCATCAATCTGGACTGGCGAACGCTTGCCCTCGACGATGACATCCCCATGCTTCCGGAATACATCCGGGGGCTTGAGTGTATGCTGGCGCTGGAGCTGGCGCCGGAGTTCGGCAAGGAAGTCGACCCGGCCATCGCCGTCATCGCGGAACGCACCCGCACGCTCTTGCAGGGCATCTATCATGAAGTTCCTGACGCTGTGTTTGATCGCGGCATTCAAGATCGCGTCGGCGAGCACGATTTCGACATCACCAGAGGAACCTGAAATGGCCACGTTGGAACAGCGACTCTTCCCACTCTCCGGCCAAGCTACGTTGGCGGACATCCCTTGGCTATACGGCCGCCTGTCCGCCGGCCGACAGCGGGCGGCACAGGCCATGCAGGGCGGTGCCGGGACGCAGGGGATGCGTTCTCAGCAGCTCCCGGCGCTGTCCGGCGGCGGAGCTACCAGCATTGGAGCGCCTATCCAGGGCCGCCCCACGCCGACCATGCCGGCCGTTGAGGCCATCTCCCGGCCAGGCGGCTATGGCGCTTCCGGGCTTGGAATGGGGGATGACCGCGGCCGTTCCGAGGGCGGCGGCTATGGCGGTGGAAACATCTTGGGGGAGAGCGACCGCTATACGGACATGGCCCGCCGCGGGGCGGCGCCACTGACGGGCGAAGGGTTGCTGGCGGCCCTACAGAACGCCGCCGGATTGATTCAAGACCCCATCAGCATGGGCATCGGCAGCATTGCGGAGTTGTCGGGCAACCCGATCCCGGGGATGCCTGGAATCCAGACGATCCCCGGCTATCGGAAGATTCAGGGCACGCCGCGGACGCTTCAGGAGTACCTGGATGCTATGAACCGTGCACTGGCGGGACCGTCAGAACGCATCGGCGACCGCCTCGCTGGCCGCAATGTGCCGGATCGCATCGAAAACGTGGTGTCCGGCGGATGGGTCGATGCTGCGACAGGGGCGCGGATGCGCGGCAATCGGAGCAGTTTCGGCGGCCGGGGCGGGCGGTTCGATCCGCGCTCAGGTCGGGATATGGGCGGCGGCACCGGCAATCGTTCGGTCGCCGGCGGTCGTTCTGTCGGCGGACTGGCGGTTGGCAGCGATGGAAGGATTGCAGGCGGAATCTGATGCGCGTCCCGTTCGCCATCACCTACGGCAAGGCAGAAGGCGGCTACCCGTCGCAGTCGTCTGAATTGAGCGTTCAGCGCGTGCTGAACCTCTATGCCGAGGAAGCGCCGGAAAACGAGAAGACGCCGGTCAGCTTGTTCCCGACCCCTGGCCTGACGGCCTTCGGCTCCGCCATCGATCCGTCAACGATCCGCGGCCTCAAGCAGATGGGCGGGCTGCTCTATGTCGTCGCCGGCAACACGTTCTATCGTGTGGATGCCGCCGCCAACGCGCAGTCTATCGGATCGGTGCAGGGCGACGGCCCGGTCTACATGGAGACGAACGGGACGCAGATCCTCATCATCACGGCCAACGACCAAGCCTACATCGCGACGAACACGACGATTGCCCTGATCTCCGATCCCGACTTTCCGGGCGCGCGTAGCGGCTGTTTCATCGATGGCTACTTCATCGTCGGGCTGCCCGGAACCGACCAGTTCAATATCTCCGCAATCAACGACGGAACGCAGTGGGATGCGCTGGACTTCGCGTCGGCGGAAGCCGATCCTGATACGACGGTTCGTGTGTTCGCGGATCATAGGGAGTTGTGGCTGTTCGGCGAAAAGACGACCGAGATTTTCTACAACTCCGGCGATGCGACGTTTCCGTTTCAGCGGGTATCCGGCGCCATCATAACCAGGGGTTGCGGTGCGGCACGGTCGGTCGCCGCGATGGACAACAGCATCTTCTGGCTCGGCGATGACGGGATCGTGTACCGGGCGAACGGGTATACTCCGGTTCGGGTCAGCACCCATGCGATCGAGCAACTGATCTCGACGATGCCGAACAAGGCGGACGCCCGCGCCTTCTCTTATACGGACAAAGGTCACGCCTTCTATGTGCTGACCTTCCCTCATCAAGCCACCATCGTCTATGACGCCGCAACGACGCTGTGGCACGAACGGCAGACGTTCCAGCGGAACGATTGGGCGGTCATCGGCTACGAACAGGTCTATGACCGGCACGTCACCGGAAGTTTCACGTCCGGCAAGCTCTATGTGATTGACCGCAGCGTCAGGACGGACGATGGCGTCACAGTGCGCCGGCAGGCCGTATCCGCTTCACTGTGGGCTGAGACGACGCGGGCGACGATGAGCCGCTTCGAGGTCGATTTCGAAACCGGTGTCGGCATCACGGACGGCCAGGGTGAAGACCCGCAGGCCATGCTGGAATTCAGCGATGACGGCGGGAAAACCTGGTCGAATGAGAAGTGGACCACTCTCGGTCGCATCGGCACCTATCGGACGCGGGCGCATTGGCGCAGGCTCGGGCAGTTCCGGCAGCGCAACATCCGCGTCACCGTGAGTGATCCCGTGTTCGTGGCAATCCATGGGGCCTATGCGGATATGGAAGGCGGATACGTCTAATGCCGGCCCCGCAAATCCCGCGCGGCGTCGTCGAAGAGCTGCCCCGCGAGTTCACGCGCTACCTGACGGAGCTTCAGAAGTACATCGATGACCGGACCGTGCAGTCTGTAGCAGACATTGCATCGGCAAACGCCACCGACTTGACCTCGGTCATTAACTTGGCCAATGAAACGAAAGCGGCGGTCAACGAGCTTCTGGCGAAGCTCCGGAACGTCGGATTGATGGAGACCTGACATGGGACTGTTCGATGCAATCGGCGGAATCGTCGGCTCGCTTGGCGGTGCCGCGCTTGGCTATCTCGGCTCACAGCAGGCGGCCAACGCGGCGAAGAAGGCCGGCAAGCTGGAATGGCAGCAGTATCTGGACTCGCGCGCCGACTTCGCGCCGTATCGGGAGGTCGGTGTTCAGTCGCTCGGCAGTCTCCGCGACCTCATCCTCAACGGCGACTTCTCCAAGTTCTACGCCTCACCCGGCTATCAGTTCCGACTGGACCAGGGCACGAAAGCCATAGATCGAAGTGCTGCGGCGCGGGGCGCGCTGAATTCGGGGCAGACCTTGAAGGCGCTCAACGACTACGGGCAGGGCATGGCGAGCGAGGAGTACGGGAACTATCTCAACCAGCTCTACAACCTCGCCGGCTTCGGCCAGACGGCGACTCAGAACACGGCGCAGCTCGGAGCCTCTGCAGCGCAGGGGTACGGCAACAGGATTGCGGATGCCGGGTATCTCCGGGGGACCGGCTATGCCAATCTGGGCAACTCCCTGACCGGGGGGATCAACAACGCACTTGCGGCCTACTACTATCGCCCGAACTAGGTGAGACATGCCCCATAATCCCTTCCATGTAGAACCAGTCGACGTAGCCGGCTCCATTGAGCGCGGGCTACAGCTCGGCGACATGGCGCGCCAGCGCCGGACGCTGGCCGATTTCCGCAACCTTGCGCAAGGCGCCGACTTCGACACGTCCATGGGGCGGGACAAGTTCATGTCCAGCGCGCTCCGGATCGACCCGGCCTTGGCGTCGCAATATGGGCAAGCCTTTGCGGCGATGGACGAGAACCAGCGCGCGAAGGTCAAGGCCATGACGGATGGCGTCGCGCGCGCCATGATCACCATCAAGTCGTTGCCGCCCGATCAGCAGGCCATTGCCTACCAGCAGGCGCAGGCACAGTTTCCGGAAGCCCTGACGGAGCCGTATTCGCCGTTCGTCATCGACCAGCACATCAACGAGGCTCGGTCGATTGATGAGATGCTGAAGCAGCAGGAGGGTTTCAGCCTCAGCGAGGGTCAAGTTCGCTTCGATGCGCAGGGGCGGCCGATTGCCGCAGTGCCGAAGACGGCGGAAGCGAAGTGGCTTGATGCCATCGGCCCCGGCGGGGTGAATTACAAGTACAACGAGGCGACGGGCCAGACCAACCTCTCCAAGCCCGGTGGCGGCTTCTACACGCTGGCTGAGATCGGCGGCGGTCAAGGAGGGCAGGCTCAGGGCGTAGCGCCCACCACGGCCCAGCCCTTGGCCCCGGCGGCTTATGAACCGACGATCCAGAGGGCTGCGGCCGAATTCGGGGTGCCGCCCGATCTGCTACGTGGCCTGCTTCAGCAGGAAAGCAACTTCGATCCGAACGCCGTCAGTCCAGCCGGGGCCATCGGTATCGCTCAGTTCATGCCGGCAACGGCTGCGGAGATGGGCATCGACCCGCGCGATCCGCAAGAAGCGATCTATGGTGCGGCGCAGTATCTCAAGCAGCAGTTCGACAGGTTCGGCTCATGGAATGCGGCGCTGGCGGCCTACAACTTCGGCCCCGGCAACATCGCGGCTGGCAAGGCATTGCCGCAGGAAACGCGCGATTATGTTGCCGAGCTTGGGCCTCTTGCCGGCGGGCAGCAGGGCTTCGACTTCGCGCAGTTCCAGACGCCGAAGCAGGCGGCGCAGACCAACCCGGTCGAACAGGCGAACACGCTCCGCGGAGAGTTCACAAAGCTGACCAAGGACTATCGGGACACCGCCGCCGCATACCAGAAGATTGCCGCATCGGTAAACAATCCAAGCGCGGCCGGCGACATCTCCTTGATCTTCGGATTCATGAAGTTGATCGACCCCGGCTCAACGGTGCGAGAGGGTGAATTTGCGACGGCGGAACAGGCGCAAGGGGTGCCCGCATACATCCTCAACCTCTACAACAAAGCCGTGACCGGAGAACGGTTGCCGGATGCGGCACGGGCCGATTTCTCTCAGCAGGCGAAGCACATTTTCAACGTGTATGAACGGCAGTATGCCACGCTGAAAGACCAGTACACCGCTCTTGCCCAGCAGAACGGCATTGATCCGCGCAACGTCATCATCGAGGGCGGCGTGCCGGATGCGCCTGTCGCGCAGCCGGGAGGTCCTGACCCCAATAGGGCAAACCAGATTCTTCAGCGGTGGGGCATCCAATGACCGACATCAATCAGGCTGTCGAAAATGCCCGGAAGATGGCGGCCAAGGGCGCGCAGCCTCAAGACCTGTCCGACTACTTCAAGGCCGCCGGCTTCACGGATGAGCAGGTGATCGAACACATCAACCGTGGCAAGGCAGGAACTGGACCCCTGGCATTCGCCGACAACCTGATCCGGCAGGCGGCCGGCGGCATTACGTTCGGATTCGCAGATGAGATCGCGGCCGGTCTCGACGCGCCTTTCAACGCTCTGACCACCGACAACAATCTGGGGCAGGCTTATGAACAGCGCCTCAACTATCATCGCGGTCGCGACAAAGCATTCGCCGAATTGTATCCGAAGTCGGCTCTTGCCGCGAACGTGGCCGGCGGCATCGGGACAGCGATTGCAACAGGTGGAACATCGCTACCGGCGACCATCCCTGGGGCTATTGCCCGCGGCGCTGGGCAGGGCGCGCTTTACGGCGGCCTCTCTGGCTTCGGGACGGGCGAGGGCGGGCTTGAAAACAGGCTCGGCAATGCCGCCATGGGCGCCGGGGTCGGTGCCGTGCTCGGCGGCGGTCTGAGCGGGCTATTCGCCGGACTGGGACCCTATGTGCAGCGGGCTTGGCGTGCCGTCGTCAGTCGGGCGGAGCTGTTCGATCCGAACCGCCAGCAACTCACGGAAGCCGGGCGTTGGATGCTTCAGCAGGCCGGCTTCGATGCTTCGCAGATGTCAGATGATGCAATTCGGGAGTTCGCCCGACAGGCTCGGGCGGCGACGGACCCGGCACAGGTCGGGCGCGTGGCGGAAGCGGCGACATTGCCGGTCCCGGTGCAACTGACGCAAGGGCAAGTCACTCTGCGACCCGGCCAGCAGATGACCGAGGACCTGATGATGAAGGGTGCCCTCGGGCAGCCGGCCTCGACGATCATGCAGGCCGCGCAGCAGCAGCAGCAGCAGGCTATTCGCGGCAATCTGCCGGCAATTCAGGGGCAACTCGGAGGCGGGTTGATTGAAAAGGGCGCTGGCGGCGCGGCGGCCCAAGCGGCCCTGGTCGGACAGCGGGAGGGCTTGGAAGAGGCCGTTTCGCAAGGCTATCAGGCGGCGCGGGCCGCCCCTGGTGGCGGGTTCGCAGCCGACGCCGTGGATGACATCGGCGCGCGGCTGTCGCAGTCCTTGGCCATGAATTACACGGCAGGGACGATCCCCAAGGCCGAAGCGGTGCTGGCTGACTTCGGGCGGCTCACGAACGCAGCTCGCGGCGGCGTCGGGAACGTCCAAAGTCAGGGCAACGCCAACGTGCTGGTCAAAGCCATCTTCGACTGGCGGGCGCGGGCCAATGCGACTTGGAAGGCGGCAGACGCCACCGAACGCGGCGCAATCCGCAACATGATCACTCAGGTAGATGACTTCATCGAACAGTCGATTGACGATGCGCTGTTTCAGGGCGATGAGGCTGCGGTGCGGGCATGGCAAGGGGCGATTGCGGCGCGGCGCGAACTAGGACAGCAGTTCCAGACCGGAGACCTCATCGAGGCGTTGACGACGCAATCGCCGCGCGGGGGTGAAATGGCCCTGAAAGTGGCCCCTGAGGATGCCGCCAACTACATCTTCGGTGCCTCGAATACGGGATGGTTGAAGAAGCCAAACCTTGCCCGCGATCTCATGCGGATGCGCGGGATGCTTCCCGATGATGCGTGGAACGCTCTCAGACAGGAAGCGTTCCTGCGCTTTGCGCGGGCCGGCGAGGGGGCCATGGAAGGCGGCACCAGGCAGTTCTCCGGGGCGAACTTCTCCAAGGCATGGGCCGATGCCTTGACGGACAACGCCCCGCTGATGCGTATCCTGTTCAACGAGGGCGAGAGGCGTCTGATCTCTCAATTCGCCAACGTTGCTGCTCGTGCGACCAATCCAGTCAGGGGCGGCCAGAATTTCAGCAACACCACTGCGGCGGCATCGATGCTCGGGCAGTCCGTCATGCAGATGCTCGGGCCGCGGGTCATGACGTGGATGACGAACACGCCGGGGCTGATGACGCTGCTGGGCGGAATCAACGCGGTCCGGGCATCCCGATTTGCGACGGGGGTCCCAGTGACTCAATTGCCATCCACAGCCGTTCCTGTGGGGATGGCGACCGGCCTGATAACAACTCAAGGACAGGCGAGACCAGGAGCGCGATGATGATTCCGAAGGCGATGTGGCTGATGATGGCGCGGCGCGGCAGCCGCCAAGTCCCGCGCCAATTTCGGCGTAACTCGATCATGACCGGAGCATAGCACATGGCCGAACGGTTCACTATCCCCCGTCAACAGGTGTTCGACAGCAACGGCGATCCGCTGTCCGGGGCCAAGCTGGAATTCTTCGTCTCCGGCACCAGTACGCCGCTGGACACCTACAGCGACAACGCGCTGTCGGTGGCGAACGCAAATCCGGTGGTGGCGGACAGTGCAGGACGGTTCGGAGACATCTTCTTGCAATCCGCCGACTACAAGGTCGTGCTGAAAACCTCAGCCGATGTGACTGTGTGGACCGCAGACCCGGTGCATGGCGGCTCGGCCAATCCGCTGTTCTCCTCGATATCCGTCAAGTCAGGCAACTACACCGTCATCAGCAGCGACAACGGGAAACTGATCCCGGTCACGGCCTCGGCGACGATCACCATCACGGCCGCCGCGACGCTGGGCAGCAGTTTCCGGTGCGGCATCGTCAACGCTGGCGCCGGCATCGTCACGGTGGCGCGGTCCAGTTCCGACACGTTCGACGCTGGCCAGACCTCGGTCAAACTGGCGCCGGGTCAAGGCATCTTCGTTCAGCCGGACGGTACGTCGAAGCTCTATACGGTCGGGCGCGACGGTCGCGGGAAGGGTGCGGATATCGCCAGCGCCGGCACGCTCAACCTCGGCGAGGACGGCCACTACTTCCACGTCACCGGCACGACGACGATCACGGCTATCGAGGCGCGGCCGACGGGATGGGACATCGAACTCGAATTCGATGCCGCCCCGACACTGACACACAATGCCACGTCCTTGATCCTGCCTGGTGCCGCAAATATCACGACGGCAGCCGGCGATGTAGCGAGATTTGTCAGCGAAGCCGATAGTGGTAACTGGCGCTGTACTTCCTACCTGCGTGCGGCTGTGGCACCGACCGCAACCCTCTATGTCACGGCATCTGCGAATTACAACGTCGCGGCGGGCGACAACAACCGAACCATCGATTTTACGACCGCCAGCGTCTCCGCTTTGCTTGGCGCTGCTGCGACTCTCGGGGCCGGGTTCCGTGTCACGCTGATCAACAGCGCCGCGTCAGGAGATGTGACAATTGACCCGAACAGTGCGGAGACACTGGACGGACAGGCGACCAGATTGTTGCGCCCCGGTGATCGCGTCACGCTAGTCTGCACCGGGTCGGCTTGGAAGACGGAACGAGGGCGGTATTCTTTCACATCGGCCGAGATTACTGTGGCGACAAGCACCGTCTCGGCAAACGCCCACGGCCTTGGCGTGCTACCCCCAAGGTGGCGGTTGGTCCTCCGCAACAAGACGGCGGAGCTTGGGTATTCTGTCGGCGATGAAGCGACATTTGGCGGCCATGCTTCCGATGTCGCTGGCGTGGGGGCTGGCGTCGGCATCGCCTTGGACAGCACCAATGTTACGATCCTCACGACCACCGTTGCTGTTCGTGTTCAAAACAAAGGCAGTGCCGGCGCTGCTGCGGCCATCGTGACCGGTAACTGGCGGTTCGTCATCAGCGTCTATGATGAGTATTAATGCGAGCCGTCGAGCCGTGTGACCGGCTCGGCGACCCTAACCACTGGCCGAAAGGAGATCGGACAATGGCTACAATGAAAATGCAAGATGTGTGTGGCGAGAGTGTGACGAAAATCACACGATTGGCAGGTTACGATGAGTGACGAATTGAAGGCGGATGTTGCGGTGCATGGCACCCGCCTTGATCGTCTGGAATCCGACCTTAGCGAGATCAAGGACGATCTGCGCGCCATCCGCGATGTCATGATGCAGGCGAAGGGCGGCTGGCGGACGATCTTATTGGTTTCAGGTGTGGCCGGATCGGCGGGAGCGGTGCTTGGGAAGTTTCTGCCGTTCCTGATGAAGCCATGACAGTCCTCAGGTATGGCGAGCATCTGTTGCTCGCAGACGGCCGGGAAGTGCATCTTACGCAATCCGAGGCCAACCTTCTCGCCACTCTCGCGAAACACCATGGGCATGTGGTATCCTACGAGACGCTTGAGGCCAATCTGTGGCCCCATGATGCCGACCGGCCCACGGAAGACGGCAAGGTCCATGGCAACGTTCATGTTCATATCAGCCGGCTCCGGCACAAGATCGACGGGCTTGGGCTATCCCTCGAAAACGAGTGGGGCCTTGGCTATCGGCTCATGGGGCAACTGACCGTAGATGGGACAATCCGATGATCACCCCGGACCTCCTTCTCAAGATCGCGCCACGGGCACACGATCCCGAAGGCTGGGCACCGGCGCTCGACGCGGCGGCGAAGGTCTATCGGATCACGCCCGGCAACCGTGTCCGGATGTGGCTGGCGCAGCTCGCGCACGAAAGCATGGGCTTCACGGCATTCGAGGAGAACCTGTCCTACAGCTCGCCGGAGCGCATCGCCCGCATCTTCCGCCGCGCGTTCGACCTCGACGCCGACGGCGTGATCGACCCCGAGGAGATCGAGTTCGCCAAGCAATTCGTTCGGCAGCCGGAGCGGCTCGCCAATCGGGTCTATGCGGACGAATTCCGCTCGCCGCGGAACAAGCTCGGCAATGACGAGCCTGGCGACGGCTGGAAGTACCGCGGGCGATCTCCAACCCATCTGACGGGCAAGGCCAACTACCGCCGATCTGGGCTGCGGCTCGATTTGGATCTGGTGAACTTCCCCGACAAGGCCCTGGAGCCAGAGGTCGGCGCCGCGATCTCCGGCGACTTCTGGGCCAGCACCGGCCTTAACGAGCTTGCCGACCGCGGCGAGTACAAGCAGATCACCGTCAAGATCAACGGCGGGCTCAACGGGTGGGAAGATCGCAAGCGCTGGCTTACCCACGTCGAAAGGATCATGCAATGAACGATACCAAATCACCGATCAAATCGGTCGGCATCGTCGGCCCCATCATTGGCCTTGCCGTGATGGGCCTGAACTGGTGGAAACCGGGCCTCGGCATCACCGAGGCGGATATCGCGCCGTTGATTGACGGCGGGGCGGCCGTCTGGACCGCCCTTACCGGAATTTACGGCCGGTGGCGCGCGACCAAGCAGATTTCACTCATTCGATAGGAGACCATCATGAAGCGCCTTCTCATCATCCCGTTGTTCGCCCTGTCCCTGTCCGGCTGCGAGCTGTTCGGCGTCGCCCCGGAGGATTCCGAGGCAGCCCGCGCCAAGCTCGAACAGGCCGTCACCTTCGCCCGCGGCGTGCTGACCTTCGCCAAGATGGGGGCGGTGGCCTATTCCCAGCTCCCGCCCTGCGGCGGAACGGCCGTGGTGTGCTCTGACCCTGCCAAGGCCCAGCTGGCCCTCGACGGTGTGGACGCGCTGGACGCCCGCCTTTCGGACGCCCAGGACGCCTTGGCGGCCGGTATCGACGACGCAACCCGCGCCGGCATCCTGCTGGCGGCGATCCAGAACGCGGTCAACGACGTGAACAAGATTATGGACCAGATCAAGGGGACGCCGGGCGCGCGGCAGTTCATCGTCGAGGAGTGAGACATGGAAACCATTGGTTGGGCGGTAAAGCAACTCCATAACGGCTTGAGGGTCCGCCGGTCTGGCTGGAATGGAAAAGGCATGTTTCTGTTTCTTGTGCCGGGTAGCACATTCCAGGTCAACAGACCGCCTCTGTTGGGGATATATCCAGAAGGTACAACGATCAACTATCATGCCCATGTTGACATGAAGACAGCAGACGGAACTATCGTTCCATGGTTGTGTTCCCAGACGGACCTGCTGGCCACTGATTGGGAAATTGCTGATTGACTTCCACTCCGAACGGCTGGCTCGACGATCCCAGCCGGCGACGGTGCTGCTGCCCACCGGCGACGGCCGCTTCGCCGCGGCGACGATCCTGACGCCGCCGGTGGGGCCGCAGGTCGGCCCGCCGGCGGTGCTCGGCGTGCGCAACGATTCGGGGATGCTGCCGTGACGGCGAAGAAGCCGCCGCGGGCTGGGGAAGCCGTCGCGCGACGGCTTCCCAGGGGCATCCGCAACCACAACCCCGGCAATATCCGGCGCAGCCGGGATCGGTGGAAGGGGCTGGCGGCGGTGCAGTCCGACCCCGATTTCTTCGTCTTCGAGACGCCACACTGGGGCCTGCGGGCGTTGGCGAAGATCCTGCTGACCTATCGCGCGCGTTACGGACTCGGCAGCGTGCGCGAGATCATCGGCCGCTGGGCGCCGCCGAACGAGAACGACACGGCGGCCTATGTGACGGCGGTGGCGCGGCATCTCGGCATCAAGCCCGATGCCGACGTGCCGCTCGACCTCTGGCCGTCGCTGGTGACGGCGATCGTGCGGCACGAGAACGGCCGCCAGCCCTACAGCGCCGGCGAGATCGCGGCGGCGGTGGCGGCGGCGAGGGAGAGATGATCATGGCGGAAACACCACGGACGACGCTGTCGGATGGAACTCAGGTCTATCCGGAGCATCGCAACATCGTGCCTGCGACGGGCCAGCAGCAGGGCTATGTCGTGCTGGCCGAGGAAGAGCGGGCGAAGGGCTTCGTGCGGCCGGTGCGCCGCAGCTATATCCATCTCAAATGCGGGGTCGAGACGATCATGGCCCTGACGATCGCCGAGACCTATGCCCGCGATCCCCGGTTCTACGGCGGCACGTTCTGTGTCGGCTGCGGCGCGCATTTCCCGGTAGGTCCGGCGGGCGAGTTCGTGTGGTCGGGGACCGATCAGAAGGTGGGGACATGATCAGCATGATCCTCAAGCTGAACGGCGACGACGCCTGGCCTGAACTGAAGGACAAGCCGATCATCCATCTGGCGAACGACGCGCCGCCGATCCAGGTCTGCGCGCTCGAGGGAGGCCTGGCCAGCGGCCGTCCGAGCGTCGCGATCCGGATCGACCTGCCCGACGGCAGATCGGTGATCGCGGAGACGACGGCCCGCCTGTTCGTCTCGGCCGGCCGCGCCATCTGGGCCCGTTATCCCGATCTGTTCAAGGACGATGCCTGATCCAGCCTGGCTTCCGTCCCTCGCCGACTTCGAGCGGCGGCATCCGGGGTGGCTGCCGGCGGGGGCGCCGCGGCCGCGGCTGCGTCGTCGAGGAGAATGCCGGCGTGCGCTGCACGCAGTTCGGCATCGCGCTGATGGCGAAGTACGGCAGCCGTGCGGGGTGTTTCGACGGAGAAATCAGGAACAACATCCTGATGAACTGTGTGGGACCGATTCAGTTCAGGAAGGACGACGGGGCAACACCGTTGGTGGACTTCCCCAGAGGGAACCTGATCGAAAACAACAATGCATTCCCCGAGCCGTGGTCGATCATCGACATCGGCATTCCGGAGTTTCCTGTCGCCGACATCATCGCCGCCAATACGGTTGTCGGCGGGAATCACACATGAAGAAGAGCCTCAACCGATACTGGATGTTCTGGAGCACAAGGAGATGGCGAAAAAAGTCCTGATCTGGTCAGTTCTTGGCCTGCTGGCCGGCTGCGGCTCGCTCAACTGCGATCTCTTGGGTTCAGACAGCCTACGTGACGAGTGCCAGGACGGCATCATGGTGAAGGTCTACTCGATCCCGACGTGGATGCCGCCTCTGCCGCAGACCTCGTTGCGGGAACTGTGGCAGGCGGACGAGAGGGCGGAATGAAGCACAGCCTGTCCGAGATCGAGCGCCTACTACTCGCTGAGAACTATCCGTCCAAGGAAGCCAAGATCGCCGCCGTCGAAAGGGCCGTTGCCGAAGAGCGCGAGCGGAAAGAGGAATACTGGGCGTCGGTCCTGCGACAGGTGAGGGGTGAATGACCGCACTTCTTGCCAAGCTCCGCGAAACCATCGCCCTGATCCAGCGCCTGCTTGCGCTGTGGTCCCCCAAGGAAAAACCCCATGAGAAACCGCCGCATCGACCGCCTACTGACCCTACTGTCCCTGACGATCCTCTTGATCGTATCTAGTTGTACAATCGAACGGGTCGATGTCAGCATCGCAGACCCATTCGGGTTGTCCGGTGGGGATGATTCTGTACCACCCGTTCTCGGTCCGGACGGCAAAGATACTATGCCCTGCTGGCCCGACAAAACCGCAATGGCGGCGGAGATCAGGGGGCATGGCTATTCTTCTCAGAAGCCGGCTTGGGTTGCGACGGCTGACTGGTTCCGTCGTCTGGAGCCGCTGGCGGAGTCGCTTCCCGCGTGTGATTGAGCGCCGTTTCGATTGCCCGTACTAAATTGCAGGTGCAGGTGTCGTCTTGCGGGCATCCATCGTGGTGTTCGAGATTCCACCAATCAATGTAATCTAAAATGGCATCCCGCAGCTCCACCACGGCATTGACGGCGCACTCATGGTGCTCTCGCCAGCAGCCGACGTAGTGGGTGCGGTCAGTCATGTCGCCATCCTGTCGATGTTGGCCTTCACGACGCGAAAGCTGATGGCGACGACTTCGGGGTTGGCTTCCCACGAGCCGGGGCCGTGCAGGCGCTCCCACAGATCCTGGAAATGACGAACGAATGTCCACGACGACATATCGCAGCGAACACCCTCAGCCTCAGCATCCTCGGCGCTGATCTCCTGCAACCGCTCCATCTTCGTCGCCGTGACGATGAGCGTGACGCGAGAGGCCAAGCGGGGCATGTGGATAGCTGGCGTCTTCGGAATCTCGCCGCCAGCGCCGTAGTGAGCGCGATTGGTGGTCGCGGCATAGTCTGTCCCGGCAGGAGTTCGTATCGTCGTTTCCCGCACCCACAGCCTGTCTCCGGGCCTCACGCGCATCCAGGACGAATGCGCCAAGCTATCATTGGGATGGCCGTCCGTTGTGCGCCGCCGCCGCCAAGCCAGCCTGCGCGTCATCGTCTTGCGCCCGTCGAGCAGCGCGCGAACCATTGGGCCACTCATGATGATCGGGCGGTCGGTCACGGCCACTTCCTCCAGCGCGTGTCTTGATCCCCTG
>FRDC01005089.1_pt1 | contig 17984 bp, 15 predicted proteins | sample 1106171 | NCBI WGS metagenome assembly FRDC01 (sample SAMEA3930566, study PRJEB13176) | freshwater metagenome | biome: Drinking water system; feature: drinking water; material: water | place: Singapore | collected 2014-12-20 | reverse complement strand
AGAATGAGTTTCATAGATTTTAGCTACACTATAAAAGCCACTTAAAACCTTAAAAAATTAAAGGTATTTGACCATTAAAAAGTGCAGCATTTTGAAACAAAGTTATAATCATAGAAATAAAAGATTAATGGAGTAGAAATTGTGAGAATTGTCCAGGNNNNGTCCAGGTACAATAAAAGCTAATTGCCCCAGACAAAAAGAAAAATTACAAACTTAACTGCAATTGTTTAAGATAGCTTCTAAATTCAGCACCAAACTCTGGATGTTTAAGCCCGTACCCAATAGTAGCCTCAAGATAGCCTAGTTTAGATCCGCAATCATAGCGCTTACCTTCGATAACATGCGCAAATATTGCTTCGTAATGAAGAACTTCAGATATTGCATCTGTCAGCTGAATTTCACCACCAATACCCCGTTTGGTATTACGTAGTTCAGTAAAAATACGCGGTGTCAGGATATAGCGCCCAACCGCAGCTAAGTTAGATGGGGCATTTTCTGGTTTAGGCTTTTCAACAATCTGTTCGATCTTTTTATACTTCATAGACGCTTCAGCAAGCTTGACTATTCCATATGATGAAACATCAGCTGGATCAACTTCATTTACACCTAAAACCGAAGACTCCGTCTCTCGATAGACTTCCATCATCTGCGCCAAAGCACCTGGTTTAGCATCAATTAATTCATCAGCAAGAATAACCGCAAAAGGCTCGTTACCCACAACAGTACTGGCAGTCAGAACCGCATGCCCCAAGCCTAGAGCTTCAGCCTGCCGAATGTAAATACAATTTACATTACTGGGTAAAATATTCTGGACGATTTCTAATAATTTAGTCTTATTTTTTAGCTCAAGCTCTGTTTCTAGCTCATAAGCTTTATCAAAATGATCTTCAATCGTCCGTTTATTCCGCCCAGTAATAAAAACCAATTCAGTAATACCAGCATCAATCGCCTCTTCAACGGCATATTGAATTAATGGCTTATCTACAATAGGAAGCATTTCTTTTGGTGAAGCTTTGGTAGCAGGTAAAAACCTAGTACCCATCCCAGCAACAGGGAATACTGCCTTTGTTATTTTAGCAACCATTTATTTACCTGCAAAAAAATAATACTCCATTTGTTGACGTAGATATTTACGAGCGGCTTCTTCAGATAAATTCAGACGATTCTCATTAATTATCATTGTCTGTTGTTTAAGCCATGCTTGCCATGCCTCTTTTGAAACATTATCGAGTATTTTTTGTCCAAGCTCTCCAGGTACCGGAGGAAAATCAAGACCTTCTGATTCAACTCCTAGCTTTATACAATTAATCATTTTTCCCATATGCTAAACTCTAAACTTTCTTGAATATTACTGTTGAATTAGTACCACCAAAGCCAAATGAATTTGACATTCCATACTCTAAAGAGCGTTCTTTAGCTACATTAGCAGTATAATCCAAATCACATTCTGGATCTTGCTCAAATATATTAATCGTTGGTGGAATAATTCCATCTTGAATTGCTTTAACTGTAAATACAGCTTCAATTGCGCTAGCAGCACCCAATAAGTGTCCAGTCATTGATTTAGTCGAACTAACCGATAATTTATAAGCATGCGGACCAAAAACTTCTTTTACGGCATTAGTTTCATTTAAATCGCCTAATGGTGTTGAAGTACCATGAGCATTAATATAGCCAACCTGCTCTGGATTAATACCAGCATTTTTTAATGCCATCCGCATACTGCGTGCTGGACCATCAACCGTAGGAGCAGTTATATGATTAGCATCAGAAGTCGCACCATAGCCAACTATTTCAGCATAAATTTTTGCGCCACGTTTTTTAGCATGTTCATATTCTTCAAGTACAAATACAGCTGAGCCCTCACCCATTACAAAACCATCACGATCTTTATCCCATGGACGAGAAGCTGTTTTGGGATCATCATTCCGGGTTGATAATGCTTTTAATACATTAAATCCAGCCATGCCAACCGCACAAATACTAGCTTCTGCACCACCAGCAAGCATAATATCACAATCACCATATTCAATATAGCGAGCTGCATCACCCATACAGTGATTACTTGATGCACAAGCACTTACTACACCGTAGTTAACACCTTTATAGCCATAATGAATGGATAATTGTCCAGCAATCATATTACCCAGCGCTCCAGGTATAAAAAAAGGTGAAATGCGGCGCGGACCTTTTTCTTTCAAAGTTATTGAGTTTTCTTCAATACTTGGCAAGCCACCAATCCCAGAACCAATAATTAATCCGACACGCTCTTTATCAATATTACAGTCTTCAATTCCAGAATCACGTACGGCCTGAACTCCAGCTACCATTCCCAGCTGAATAAATCTATCCATCCGTCTTGCTTCTCTTGCATCGACAAAACCTTCAGTAGAAAACCCTTTGACTTCGCCAGCAATTTTGGTAGCAATATTAGTAGCATCAAAATGAGTAATTAAATCAATTCCACTAACTCCAGCTACGATATTTTTCCAGCTAGTAGCCAAGTCATTACCAACAGGAGATACTATCCCTATTCCAGTAATTACTACTCGTCTTTTTGACATTATTTAGCTCCTTGATTGTTTAAATGATCAAATAAATATAACCAGGTATCAATAACGGTATCCGGATTTAGAGAGATTGTTTCAATTCCCTCTTCAATTAACCATTGGGCAAAATCCGGGTGATCCGATGGGCCCTGTCCACAAATCCCCACATATTTGCCATGCTTGCGACAAGCACTGATTGCAAGATGCAACATTGCTTTAACCGCATCATTTCTTTCATCAAAAGAAGCTGCAATCGCTCCGTTTGAATCACGATCAATCCCCAGCGTCAACTGAGTCATATCATTTGAACCGATTGAGAACCCATCGAAATAATCTAGAAATTTCTCAGCGAGAATTGCATTTGACGGAATCTCACACATCATATAAATATTAAGGCCATTTTTGCCTCTTTCAAGTCCATTATTCGCTAAAAGCTCAATAACTTCTTTGGCTTCCTGTGTTGTCCGCACAAATGGAATCATGATAGTAACATTATCAAAGCCCATCAAAGTACGTACTTTATTAATCGCCATGCACTCCAGATCAAAGCAGTCTCTAAAACTAGGAGCAATATAACGTGATGCCCCCCTAAAGCCCATCATTGGATTTTCTTCTACTGGTTCATATAGTTTACCGCCAATCAAATTAGAATATTCATTTGATTTGAAGTCTGATAAACGAACAATAACTTTTTTCGGATAAAAAGCACAAGCAATAGTAGCAATACCCTCTGCTAGTTTATCCACATAAAAATCTACCGGACTTCTATAGCCAGATATTTTTCCTTCAACAGTTGACTTAAGTGGCTCTGGTAAGCTATCAAATTCAAGTAATGCTTTTGGATGAATCCCAATCTGGCGATTAATAATGAATTCTAAGCGAGCTAATCCAACACCAGCATTTGGAATCATTGAAAAATTTAATGCCAACTCTGGATTACCCACGTTCATCATGATTTCAACTGGAAGTTTAGGCATATTGCCGATATCTAATTCTAATACATCAATATCTAGCTTACCTTGATATATATGTCCTGTATCACCTTCACAGCAAGAAACTGTAATTTCCTGACCTTCTTGCAATACCTCGGTTGCATTCTCACAACCAACAATAGCTGGGATACCAAGTTCGCGAGCAATAATTGCAGCATGACAGGTACGCCCACCACGGTTAGTAACAATTGCAGCCGCACGTTTCATTACAGGCTCCCAATCAGGATCAGTCATGTCGGTTACTAGAATATCACCAGCTTTTACGCTATGCATTTCTGAATGATCTTTAACCAGACGAACAACACCTGTGGCTGCTTTTTGACCAACAGCACGCCCTTCCACAAGAACATGACCACGCTCTTTTAAATGGTAACGAATTTGCTTACCTGCCAGATTTTCCTGAGATTTAACGGTTTCTGGACGAGCTTGTAAAATATAAATCTTCCCATCAACACCGTCTTTACCCCATTCAACATCCATCGGGCGACCATAATGCTCTTCAATAATCATGGCAAATTGCCCTAGTTCAACAATATGTGCATCACTGATAGAGAACTGATTCCGTTCATGACTCGGCACACCAACAGTCTTAACTGATTTACCGGGAACTGTTGCATCAGCAAATTCCATTTTCATTGCTTTGCTACCTAGGTTTTTGCGGATAATTGACTGTTTTTTCTTGACTAAATTTGGTTTATAGACATAAAATTCGTCAGGATTAACCATCCCTTGCACCACACACTCACCCAAACCATAACTAGATGTAATAAATACAACCTGATCAAAGCCAGATTCGGTATCAACAGTAAATAACACTCCGGAACTACCAATATCTGAACGTACCATTTTCTGTACGCCTGCTGACAGATAAATCAACGAATGGTCAAAACCCTTGTGGACACGATAGGCAATAGCCCTATCATTATAAAGTGAAGCAAACACCTGCTTAACTGCTGATTTCAGATTATCCAAACCACGAATATTTAAATATGAATCCTGCTGTCCAGCAAATGAAGCATCTGGTAAATCTTCAGCAGTTGCTGACGAGCGAACGGCAACAGAAATTTCGTTACCATAACGTGTTAACATTTCTTCGTATGCCGCTTCTAGGTCTTTTTCAAAATCAGGCTGAAATGGCGCATCCATGATCCAACCCTGAATTTCTTTACCAGCTTTTGCCAATTCAATTACATTATCAACATCGAGTTTATCCAGCACTGCATCGATACGCGCTTTAAGATTATTACTCTCGAGAAAGTGTTTATAAGCTTCAGCAGTAGTTGCAAAACCACCTGGCACCCGAATGCCTTTGCTGTCAAGCTGAGAAATCATCTCTCCCAACGAGGCATTTTTACCCCCTACCTGCCCAACATCGCTCATTCGTAAATTTTCAAACCAGATGATATTTTTCATACAAGAAGCCCCACAAGAAAATCTTTAATCTTTATCTATAATTTTGATCTGTTTCTATTATTTAAATAAAACCAAATTCAACCCACAAAATAATATTCGATTTTATCACAGATTCCATTCATAGTGGGACTCAGTTATTTGATACGCCCATTCAGAGTCTAAGACCTATGAAATTTTAGTGATATTTTTATAAGAATTGGAGTAACAATAGTTATCAATACTAGAGCTAGGATAATTGCTGACATAATATCATTATTTATAATTCCAAGCTGATTACCTGTTACGGCAAATATCAGACCAGCCTCACCTATTGGTGTCATTCCAAGTCCAACCAGCATTTTGTTTAATTTACCCTTCTCTGTATACCCACTTAAAATACGCCCTATTAGGCTTACCATTAATAATGATACAGCAAATAATACAATTTTTGGTTTGGTAAGATCAGAAATCTTAAAAATCAAACCGATATAAGTAAAGAAAATCGGCACAAAGATATTAGATAATGGTTTGATTAATTCATCAAGCGAGCGAGTTTCATGACTATGAACAGTCTTCAAGATTTGCGCTTTGGTATTTTCATCGCTAGTATGGTTTGCAATCTGTTTTAATTCACGCAAAAATTTGGCTTGTGAAAAATTCTTAAAATGTTCAGGATCAATCACCAATCCAGCAATGAAGGCACCAATGACTGGAGCAACACCAAGGACACTGGCAAGCCATGTATAAATGGTACAAATAAAAAATAATAAGCCAATTTTCATACTAATACCAGCATGAATTTTCACTGAAAGCTTAGTTAATAGTGGTGTAATTTTACTACCTAATGAAATAGATAACAGGAAAAAGACCGCTGTTTTCGCGGTAATCATAATAAGCGTTTCCATTTCTACATTACCAGCTAACAACACACCAGAAACCACAGCAAAGCAAAGGATACTCAATACTTCATCAATCAGTGAAGCTGTGAGAATTAATTTAACCTCGCTACTTCCCAAAATTTTTAGATCTTTAAACACCTTTGCCGAGATACCAGTTGCGGTAGCTGCGCTTATTACACCAATAAGGATTCGACTTTTGAGAGATAAATCTGGATAAAAAAAGTGACTTAGATAGTAGCCACCACTAAAAGTAAGAATAGTGCCAAATAATGCAATTTTTATTCCAGACAATAGTTTACTACTGATATCTTTTATTTGAGTTTCAAGTCCAATTTCAAACATTAAAATCATTGCACCGATTTCAGCCAAAAATTGGATAATCTCATTGTGATTCATACCAATGAAAGTCGTAATACCAAATAGATAAAGATGTCCAAGAACTATTCCGGCAAGAATTTCTGAAGTAACTACTGGCAAACCAATTTTTTTAACAATGGATAAGCCACGCGACATTAGTATTGATAAAGCCAGCCACAGATAAATGGCTGGAGTAAAATCAGCTGTCTCTGAAATATTGGTATTGGCAGGCGAACTCGCAAAGCTTTTTAATGAAAAAATGCTAAGTAGTATTATAATCAGGCAGACTCTAGTAACTACCTTTATGTCGGAGATTAATGCAAAAAACCATTTTACGAATTGATTAATGTAATTTTTGCTGAAGTTCATAAAGCAAATCCAGTGCCTGTTTTGCAGTTAAATCATTTGGGTCAACTTGCTTTAATTTGCTTAGCACAGCTTCTTCATTTGGATTAAGTGAAGTAGAATATTCATCGCTAACTGCAGCATCCATACTAAATAAATCAAGCTTTGCCTGCTTCTCACTTCCCTCTTCAAGATGTTGCAAATATTTCTTTGCTGTCGCTAAAACTGGTTTTGGGACACCAGCCAGTGATGCAACCTGTATTCCATAACTCTTGGCTGCAGGCCCCGATTCAACATGATGCATGAATACAATCTGATCTTTATGCTCAACTGCGCTTAAATGAACATTAGCTACTTTACTATAGTGATTGGCAAGATCGGTTAATTCAAAATAATGAGTCGCAAAAAGGCTATAGGCAGCACATTTTTCAATTAGATACCGCGCAATTGCATAAGCAAGTGCCAAGCCATCAAAAGTGGATGTACCGCGTCCAACCTCATCCATAATGACTAGCGACTGACTAGTAGCATTATTTAGTATATTTGCTGTTTCAGACATTTCAACCATAAAAGTTGATTTACCGCCAGATAAGTCATCCGATGCACCGATTCGGGTAAATATACGATCAATTACCCCAATTACCGCCTTAGTTGCCGGAACATAAGAACCACAATGAGCAAGAAGGCAAATTATTGCTACCTGCCGCATATAAGTTGATTTACCGCCCATGTTTGGACCAGTAATCATTAGAAACTTACTATTATCATCTACATTAATACTATTGGCAATAAATTGATCAATCTGTTTCTCGACAACCGGATGTCGCCCTTCATCGATACGAATTTGATGATGACTAACCAATTCTGGGCAACAATAATTGCCAAGAAAGCTAACTTTAGCAAACGAAGCCAAAACATCAAGTATTGCTATTGCATCGGCTAATTGTTGCAACTGGCTAAGATGTTGATTTAGAAAATCAAGAATCTCTTCATAAATTTTTTTCTCTAACGCCAATGCTTTGTCATTCGCTGCCAAAACCTCATTTTCAAATGATTTTAACTCTGGAGTCGTAAATCGTTCAGCATTTTTGAGAGTTTGTGTACGTCGATATTCAACAGGAGCTTTGTCCAAATTGGAACGAGAAATTTCAATAAAGTACCCATGCACACGATTATATTCAACTTTTAAATTGGCAATCCCAGTACGCTCACGTTCTTTAGCTTCCAATTCAAGAATAAACTGGCTTCCATCACTATTTATATTTCGTAAACGATCCAATTCAAGGTTGTAACCTTCATTAATTACATCACCCTCACGAATCAATAATTTTGGCTCTGGCTTTATCGCAGCGACTAAATAAGAATGAATTTCCTGACTAACGCCACTAAATTTAGCACTGATTTCGGCTATCAATCTAACAGAAGAATATTCTCGAATAAAACTAAGCTGTGGAATCAGCTGCAAAGAGTCGCGCAATCCTGATAAATCACGTGGGCGGGCAGTTCTTAGCCCAATTCTGGAACTGATACGCTCGATATCACTTATCTGTTTTAATACACCATGTATCTGGTTATAATTCCCTTGAAGTACTTTGACTGCTTCCTGACGTTCACAAATCTTTTTATGGTCACGTAATGGATTATTTAGCCATTTATCAAGTAAGCGGCTACCCATTGTTGAAGCACATTGATCCATTACCGAAAATAATGTTGGAGCCTTTTCACCGCGAATAGTTTCGCTAATTTCAAGATTTTTGCGTGAAATAGCATCAAGAATCAGATAATCATTTTGATTATCATAAATAACACTATTGATATGTGGTAATTGATTATTTTGGGTTTGTTTGGCGTAATCAAGAATAATGCCAGCACTTACGATAGCTAGTCGATAATCACTAATACCAAAACCATCAAGATCATTTACCAGAAAGTGTTCACGCAAACGGCGTAAATTCAGATCGTATTCAAAATGCCATTCCGGAATGATTTTATAGGCAAGATTTGGACGAATAATTTTTAGCTGATTAATTAAGTTTTCATTAGCGATTATCTCTGCAGGACGAATCCGTTCAATCTGATTCTGGAGATCACTCATAGCACATTCACTAATTAGGAAACTACCACCACTAAGCGATATCCAAGCAAGACCACATTGATTATTTTTCTGATAAATAGCCAGAATCTGGTTATCTTCTTTGTCATTAAGAAGAGTTTCATCAGTAAGCGTTCCTGGCGTAATGATACGGGTAACTTTACGTTCTACTGGTCCTTTTCCAGTAACTTCACCAACCTGATCGACAATAACTACCGATTGTCCCAGTTTGACCATTTTAGTCAGATACTGATCAGCAGAATGGAATGGAACTCCCGCCATTTTTATCGGAGTACCAGCCGATGAACCACGCTGAGTTAGCGTAATCCCTAATAATCTGGAACCAATCTCCGCATCTTCAAAAAATAGCTCGTAAAAATCACCCATCCGGTAGAATAACAACATATCCGGATAATCCGCCTTGATGCGCAGATATTGTTGCATCATCGGCGTATGATTATTGATATCAATAGTACTCATTGATTGATTTTAGTATTTCTGGATAATTTTAAGAATTGGGCTAACCAGTTTAGGATTAGCGGCGATAATATTACCGCTCTCAAGCATTTCTTGCCCACCATTAAAGTCACAAACTAAACCACCAGCTTCTTTAACCAATAAATAGCCAGCTGCTATATCCCATGGCTTTAGGTTAAATTCCCAGAAACCATCGACCATACCAGCTGCAACATAAGCCAAATCTAGTGCAGCCGAGCCAGCACGACGCTGACCTGCTGTGGATAAAAGCATTTCCTTAAAAATTGGCATATATTTATCAAGTAAACTCATATCATAAGTTGGAAAACCAGTTGCCAATAAACTATCCGCTAGGTTTGCCATAGTAGATACTCGAATACGTCCGTTATTTAGACGCGCACCTTTACCTAATTCAGCAGTATAAATATCATTGCGGTTTGGATCGAAGATTGCTGCATAAGTTATTTTGTCTTGATGTTTTACAGCGATTGAGATTGAATATTGTGGATGCCCGTGCAGATAATTGGTAGTTCCATCCAATGGATCGATAACCCAAGTAAAGTCTGAACCATTATCAATACTCCCCTCTTCTTCACCAAGAATATTATGGTCAGGAAACGCTTTTAGAATAGTATTGATAATAATCTGCTCGGCTTTTTTATCAACTTCACTCACATAATCGTTGTGACCTTTACGATCAACCTTGATTCTGCCAATATTTTTACATTCCTGCTGAATAATATTTCCTGCATTATATGCAGCCTGTACTGCAATATTCAATATACCTGATGACGACATGCTAATCCTTTTAGTATAAAAATCATTTTAACCCAATATTATACCCCAGATAACACGGCTAATCTTATATCAAATAAATAAATTAGCTAAGATATAACGATGATTTTTCAACCATTTTTCTGCTGATTTATATTGTGGATAAATGCTTGCAACAAGCTCCCAGAATAAAGAGGAATGGTTAAGATGCTTTAGGTGGCATAGCTCATGAACAACAATATACTCAATTACAAACTCTGGAAGCATTGCAACTCGATAGCTAAAGCAAAGAGTCCCTTTACTATTACAGCTTCCCCAGCGCCCTTTTGCGGTAGTGATTTTTATTGATTGTGGATAAAGCCCTAGCAACTCCTGATATTTCTCAACCAACGGAAGAACTAGACCTTTAACCTGAAGTTTATACCAGTCAATCAATTTTATTTTATGCGCTTCAATCGAATTAGCACATGATCTAAGAGTATTTACAATGATCTCAACATTAGAACAAGCAGCATCTAACATTTCTAACTGATAGGCCTTGCCAAGAAAATAAACTTCCGTATTATGCTTCTGAATATTATTCATCTCAGAAAGCTTACGTTTTATCCAATGCTGATACTTATTGATTAATTCATCAATATTTTTATTTGTAGCTTTCAATGGTGCTCGAATAATAACCATGCCATCTGGCTTGATTACTATAGCCATCGTCTTACGTTTTGATTTGATAATTTGGTATTGCATCCAGAGATTATAATCTATCTAATGGCGAAAATTTGGGCTAATCTAAACGTCTGAAAGTATTTGCGCTCACATTATTTACATTTAAATAGTCAATGTAGATTCTAAAGAAAAATAAAATTTGTAGCATGTTAAAATGGATAGCTTAAAACTATAAATAAGAATAAAATATAATGGCTATTTCTGACAATACTTTAACTGCATTAAAAACTCCACCACATTCAATAGAGGCAGAACAATTTCTTCTTGGCGGTATTCTTCTTGACGAGAACGCTTTTGATTATATCGGAGGCTCGCTATTTCCGAAGCACTTTTACCGTAAAGAACACCAGATAATTTTTGAACACATCAGTAAACTCAAAGCTGATAATAAAAATGTTGATGCAATTACTGTTGCCGAATCACTAAAATTAAACAACCAGCTTGAATTTACAGGTGGAATTGACTACCTACATAATTTGGTTGAATCAACCGTTTCTTCAACCAATATCCAGAGTTACTCCGAAATTATTCGTGAGCGCTTCATCCTTCGCGAATTGATTAGTGCGAGTAATGTAATTGCCGATACTGCCTACGCACCACAGGGGCGTAATGTTGATCAGATTCTAGATGAGTCAGAGCAAAAAATCTTTAATATTAAAGACCTAAATGCTAGTAACAAGCAATTCTCGCAATTTCGTGATTTACTTGATGAAGTAATTGCCAAAATGATGGAAGCAGCCCAACGTGATGATAAAGATGGAATCACTGGAGTTGCAACCCACTATAGCGAACTTGATCGCTATACATCAGGATTACAACGCGGAGAATTGATTATTGTTGCCGGTCGCCCGGGTATGGGAAAAACCTCATTTGCATTAAATGTTGCGGAAAATATTGCTATCAAAAATAAAATGCCAGTTGCAGTCTTTTCACTTGAGATGCCGGCGGTTCAATTAGTACAAAGGATGCTTAGCTCATGTGCTCGGGTCGATCAAAGCCAAATGAAACGCGGCGATATTACTCATGATGATATGGAAAAAATCTATATAGCCATGAATGAATTAAAAAATGCTCCAATTCATATCGCAGAAACATCAGGAATTAATGTCATTGATCTAAGAGCACGCGCCCGGAGACTATCTGATCGTGTTGGTAAACTTGGATTAATCGTAATTGATTATGTACAGATTATGACAGGAATTAGTACAGGTCCAGGTTCTAATCGGGCACAAGAAATTGCTGAAATTTCACGTTCACTAAAAACTCTAGCCATAGAACTAGATGTACCAATTATTTTATTATCCCAGCTTAATCGGGATGTAGAAAGTAGAACCGATAAGCGCCCCAATATATCAGATTTACGTGAATCTGGTGCGTTAGAACAAGATGCAGATATCATCTTATTATTATATCGCGACGACTACTATAACCGTGAAGATAGCAAGGAAAAAGGAATTGCTGAATTAAATATTGCCAAAAACCGTAGTGGCTCAACAGGAACAGTAAAACTAGCATTCCTAAATCAATATACCAGGTTTGAAAACCTTGCTTATGAATGGGAAAGTGAACACTAGGATGTCAATAAAGCGTAAAGAGCAAGCAAGGCAGATTTTTTCTATCTTGCAACAAGCAAACCCAAACCCAACGACAGAACTATCCTATTCAAATGGGTTTGAACTACTAACAGCGGTGATTCTCTCCGCTCAAGCGACTGATGTTGGTGTAAATAAAGCTACGGCAAAATTATTCCCCGTTGCCAATACCGCAGCTAAGATAGCAGCACTGGGGATTGATGGTATCATTCCCTACATCAAGACAATTGGACTCTACCAAACTAAAGCCAAGAATGTAATAGCCATGGCAACTATTCTTAGCGAAAGATACAATGGCGAAGTACCCACAACTCGTGAAGAACTAGAAGCATTGCCTGGAGTTGGCAGAAAAACAGCAAATGTTGTATTAAATACATTATATCGTCAACCAACAATGGCTGTTGATACGCATATTTTTAGACTATCCAATCGTCTTGGAATAGCCAAGGGAAAAACTGTCCTTGAAGTGGAACAAAAGCTACTCAAGGTAATCCCAGAAGAATATCTGTTAGATGCACATCATTGGCTAATTTTGCATGGGCGCTATATTTGTAAGGCGCGGAAACCTGAATGCGATAAATGTCAGATTACTGAATATTGTGATTATTATAAAACTCAAAAGCTAAAATGATGCACCATACTACGCAAATGATAGCCAATGCTCTTGATAGCACAGATACCACCATGACCACGATCATAATTCTTATGATTATGTCATTAATAATGTATCGTGTCATGAAGTTTTTTAATAAACCAATGGTGTTTGGCGGAGTAATTGCTGGTGTTATAATCTCTTGGCTACATTTACCTAGGCAGTATTTTGATATTTCCTCCTGCGGTAATATGGGTGAAATTGGGGTTAATATTTATCTGATGCTTCTGGGTGCCAAAATTGATTTTCGGGTGCTAAAGGCTAGACGAGGCACCGGGCTTATCTCAATGATTAGTGCGTTATTACCATTTGGCTGTGGAATGCTATTAGCTCCGGCAATTTATAGCTATAATAAAACGCCAATCTCATTGATTGAATTTAGTCTGATTGTTGGGCTTTGTATGTCAATAGCCTCAATGTCACTAATTTCATTATTTCTAAATCAAACTCAACTCATAGAAAAATCTATTGGTCACCTTGGTATTCTTGCTGCTGGAGCAGATGATCTTCTTTTTTGGCTAGTTTATAGTGGACTTTTACTAATTTTACAAAAAAATGAGATTATCCGTTACAATGCACTAGTAACATTTATCATTTACTCTGGGTTTCTTATTTTTATTGCCCCACGGATTGTCCGTTATATTTCAGAGAAGATTAAATCAACCTTGATGATGCGAGCTTTCATGCTCTGCGGCTGTCTGATTTCCTGTGTAGCTGCAGATAGTGCCAACATTCATCAGGTATTTGGTGCTTTTGTCTTTGGGCTTATGTTACCACGGGATAACGCGACCATAACCCAAATCAGGATAAATCTTGAAGAATTTATCACAGTGTTTTTCTTACCGATATTTTTTGCCGAAGTCGGTATCCTTGCCAACACCGATTTATTAGCTGACATTCACTTGTTACCATTAAGCTTATTTGTATCTGTAGTTGCATTTGCCAGTAAATTTTTGTCAGTTTTTATTCCGAATAGTTATATTTACAAAAATTCGTATGGAGAATCAGCTTTTCTGGCATCATTACTAAATATTCGTGGAGTTACTGAAATTATAATGATGAAAATTTTTTATGAGATTGGATTTATCTCTACACCAATTTTTACAATATTTGTAGTTTCAGCAATTTTAACAACATGGTGTGCTACTAGTCTGGTATTCTACTTCCACAAATATGTTTCCTAAAAAACTTCTACATCTTTCTTGAAATTTTTGCTAGCCAACCATAAATAATTAATAGTAATTTTTGACAAAATGCAATTTAATTAACGGAGTCATCACAATATGCGAGAAAAACTAATTATTAGAAAGAAATTAATCACTATTTTGATTTTATCAATTACAGCATGTTCCAATCACTCAGAAACACCGCCAGCAAAGAGCAGCAATAATACCGAACATGCAACACTTGCAAAACAACAGGAACTTACAGATAACCAGAATAATATTTCATCAACAGCAGCAAACTGTACACTCGGTGGGCCAAATTTTGTTAGCTTAGTAAAACAGGTTGATGATAGTGTTGTAAACATAAGTGCAGAAATAAACCCAACACAAAAAAGCTCTTATCAGGGAATTGATCCAAATGATCCTTTAGCTCAGTTATATCGCTATTTTGGAGTTCAGCCACAGCAGCAAAAGCCAAGTCGGGCATCAGGCTCAGGTTTTGTAGTTAGTAGCGATGGTTATGTGCTTACCAATGCACACGTAGTTAATAAGGCTACTAAAGTTACAGTAACTACGCATAATAAGCAAGCATTTAATGCCAAGCTTATTGGGCTTGATACTAAAACAGACATCGCCTTACTTAAGATTGAATCTGCCGGATTAATAGCAGCTAAAATCGGTAATCCCGAGAGTCTGGAAGTTGGGGAATGGGTTGTTGCAATTGGAGCACCATTTGGGCTTGATAACACAGTTACTGCGGGGATAGTATCTGCCAAAGGACGCAATTTGCCTAGTGAAAACTATGTTCCATTTATCCAGACGGATGTTGCCATCAATCCGGGTAATTCAGGTGGACCATTATTTAATACCAAGGGTGAAGTTGTTGGTATTAATTCACAAATATATAGCCGAAGCGGTGGCTTCATGGGAATCAGCTTTTCGATCCCAATTGACATTGCAATGAAAATTGCTGATCAGCTAAAAGCAAATGGTAAAGTATATCATGGACAGCTGGGAGTAAATATTCAAGAGGTAACGCCTGAGCTGGCTACAACTTTTGGATTAAGTAAACCATCGGGTGCGCTGGTTGCAAATGTATCTGCCGATTCTGGCGCCGCTAAAGCTGGGATTCAGGCTGGTGATATTATATTAAAAGCTGATGGCAAGGAAATAATCAAAGCCTCTGATTTACCAATCATTATTGGCAGTAAAAAACCTGGCGATATTATTGACTTATCCGTGTTACGTAATGGTAATACTAGTAATGTAAAAGTTACTTTAGGCAAAGGAAATGAACCTGAAGATGAACAACCGCTATTAAATGTAGATAAAGTACCTAAGGCAGACAAAACAAATACTGAAAATATTGAGAAATTTGGTTTACAGGTATTAAATGCAAATGACCCAAGAATTGCCGGACAGATTCGTGCTAAATACGGTGTAGTCGTGCTTGATGCAAATAATGTAGCTGCGGCAGCCGGGATCGGACGTGGTGATGTTATTCTCATGGTAAATAATAGAAAAATTAATAATGTCAATGAATTAAATAGTTATTTAGCTAATGCCAAACAGGTTGCCCTACTTATAGATCGAAGCGGACAACAGATGTTTATAACTATTAATCTGCTTGGACAGTAGGATTTTTTATTATATTTGATTATATCTCAGCATTTGGAGTATAATATTAGCCTTAACTACCGGGGATGACATGGCTTCGACGGGGGTTACAAAGTAATTAGAGTGCATACCGTGATTTCAGTTTCACGCAAAACGCTGAACTAAATATAATCGCAAACGACGATTCATTCGCAGTAGCAGCTTAAGTCTGCTCTCGTTACCCTAACTTGTTTGTTGGTTAGATCGTAACGCCATTTAAACAAACTTTGGTTTAGGTTGACTACTGATCTAAATTAAGCCTTTAGTGGTTAGTCACGAGTTTTGCCTGGTAGGCCGGCGGAATTCGGGCGAATAAAGATAGACCTTCCTAAGTATGTAGGACTCGTTATAGCGGGCTTTCGGACGGGGGTTCAATTCCCCCCATCTCCACCACTCAATCATCTGATATGTAATTTATTTTATATATTATATCTAAGTAGGTTCGATATAACTTCAATGTGTCAGCCTTTCTTTCCTTAAATCAACTATCAATAAGTACACACTGCGTATTTGCTTTACTTAAAATTATTGATTGTTCCAACTTAAGGCACCAAGTTTGAAATTAGTTTGGTTTACCATTATCAGAAATAAATCTATTTGATAGTTATGAAAATATTCCATACCTCAGACTGGCATCTGGGACGTACTTTATACGGTAAAAAACATCAAGTTTTAACCAGAAAGAAAACTATAAATCAAGAAATTAGAATACAAATAGACCGCGTATGGGAAGCATTTTGGACTGGTGGATTAAGTAATCCGCTAACGGTGATTGAACAAATGACTTATTTACTTTTTATTAAGCGCTTGGATGAAATCCAAACCCCAAAAGAAAGCAAGGCACGAATTACTGAAATGCCAAGCGATGCCTAGTAAATAACTCTATAGATTGTGGCACTTGATAAGGAATGTAGCCAATAATGAAAAAATTAAAGGCTATGCTATAATCAATGCTAATAGTCCAAATAAAATTAAATACCGCTAGTAATTAACCATGCAGAACGCTTTAATTGAATTAATAAAACAAATTGATAGCAAAAAAGCTATTTTGGATAGTAAACGTCCGTTTAGCCATGAGCAGTTAGTGCGGATTAAGCGTATTTTTGATGTTGATTTAACCTATAACTCCAATGCAATCGAAGGCTCAACCATGACCTTCAATGAAACCAAATTAGTCCTGAATGAAGGTCTAGCGATTGGTGGCAAAAGACTGAATGAACATTTAGAGATTATTAATCATAAATATGCGATAGATTTTATCGAGGAATTGAGCAAAACTAGCGGAGTTACACTGCGTGATATTAAAGATATTCATGGGTTAATTTTGCGTGGAATTGATGATAAAATTGATGATAAGTATGCGGGTAAATTTCGCGACACTATGGTGAGTGTTCGTTTAAGTGACGGTAACATTCGCAATTTTACCGCCCCGTTACAACTTGATACTGCGATGCAAGAGTTCATTATCAATCTAACTAATAATCATGAACATCCAATAATCAAAGCAGCACTTGCTCATTATGAATTTGTAACTATCCGTCCATTTATTGATGGTAATGGTCGCACCGCTCGCCTGTTGATGAATCTTATCTTGTTACAAAATGGTTATCCACCTGCAATTATCCGTATCGCCAATCGAGCGAATTATATCCTTGCTCTGGAAACAGCTCAGAATGATAATAAATTGGCTAAATTTTATCAAGTAATTTGCCAAGCTGTAGATGAGAGTATTGATAGCTATTTGCTAATGCTGGAACAAGATGTTAAATAATTGAACAGATTTTTCGACATGACAACAAGTAAAAAATATTGCCCGCAAAGTAATAAAATAATCTACAGCTACCTTATTACAGGATCGCAAGCTAATCAAAGAACCCAGTCTACTTACTAGTAAGCTACAATAAGCATCACCCCTAACAGCGTAAAAACGCGGTATCTATCAGTAGCATATCTATCATAAAATTCACCCTGCTGAAGTATGTCACTTCAGAGTTTATAAATCGTTTACCTAGATAAATTTTTAATTTTCTGGGGATCATTTACAAAACCTTCCGAAAGGGGTAAAATAATGAAACCAAACAAACATAAGCTATTATTGAGGCTCTTAGCGATCACAAGCTTTGCCGCTCTTAGTAGCAATGCATTGGCTACTTCAATAATTAATAATAGCTCGCAGCCAGTTACAATTAGTAACGGATTAGTAACCGGAGGTGCAACAAGTACAGTCCAGCCAGGAGATAGTTTTGATATTCCATCTACTTGGGGGGATAGTCAACACTTATATGGGGTGCCATTCCCAAACCGCAGATTTTTTTGAA
>FRDC01000662.1_pt2 | contig 18026 bp, 23 predicted proteins | sample 1106171 | NCBI WGS metagenome assembly FRDC01 (sample SAMEA3930566, study PRJEB13176) | freshwater metagenome | biome: Drinking water system; feature: drinking water; material: water | place: Singapore | collected 2014-12-20 | reverse complement strand
TGTGGCTGATCATCCTCTCAGACCAGCTACCGATCGTCGCCTTGGTAAGCCTTTACCCCACCAACTAGCTAATCGGACATCGGCCGCTCCTCCAGCGCGAGGCCCTTTCAGGTCCCCCGCTTTCCTCCTCAGAGCTCATGCGGTATTAGCCCAACTTTCGCTGGGTTATCCCCCACTCAAGGATACGTTCCGATGCATTACTCACCCGTTCGCCGCTCGCCGCCAGGGTTGCCCCCGCGCTGCCGCTCGACTTGCATGTGTAAAGCATGCCGCCAGCGTTCAATCTGAGCCAGGATCAAACTCTTCAGTTCAATCCCTACAAAGCTTCAAACTCGCTTGACGTATTTCTACCTCTTGCGAGCACTCTATCCATTACCTGCAGCATCCCGCATCCGCCCAAGGTTACCCCCAAGCGCACGCGAAACACCCACCAGAGTGCCCACATCTATCGGCTGTTCGAACTGTTAAAGAGCGACGCCGCTGACCGGCGAAAGGCGCGCATTATACGGACCGAGAATCGAGGGTCAACCCCTGCAGCGAAGAATTCGCGATGCGCGTCGCGAATTCCGCATCGAATCCTCGTTACTGCAGGGTCACCCGCGCGAATTTCCGCTTGCCCACCTGCAGCACCATGGGCTCGCCGCGTGGCAAGGACGCCGCACGATCGGAAACCTTCTCGCCATTGAGGCGCACGCCCCCCTGATCGATCATGCGCAACGCCTCCGACGTGCTCGCCGTGAGTCCGGCCAGCTTCAGCACCTGCGCGAGCGAGGTCCCATCGGCGCCGGCCCCGAACGAGAACTCCGGCATTTCGTCGGGGATCTCGCCTTGCTTGAACCGCGCCTCGAATTCGGCGAGCGCCGCCTGCGCCGCGGCAACTCCGTGGAAACGACCGACGATCTCCTGCGCGAACATCACCTTCACGTCGCGCGGATTGCGCCCCGCCTCGACCTCGGCCTTCCAGCGCCGGATCGTCTCCAGGGATTCGAACGAGAGCAGTTCGATGTAGCGCCACATCAATTCATCCGAAATGGACATCAGCTTGCCGAAGATCTCGTTCGGCGCTTCGTTGATGCCCACGTAATTGCCCAGTGACTTCGACATCTTCTGGACGCCGTCGAGACCTTCGAGCAGCGGCATGGTCAGGATGCATTGCGGCGGCTGGCCGTGATGCTTCTGCAGTTCGCGCCCCATCAGCAGGTTGAACTTCTGGTCGGTTCCACCCAGCTCGATGTCGGCCCGCATCGCGACCGAGTCGTAGCCCTGCACCAGGGGGTAGAGGAACTCATGGATCGCGATCGGCCGGTTATCCCGGTAGCGCTTGCCGAAGTCGTCGCGCTCCAGCATTCGCGCCACCGTGTGGGTGGCGGCGAGCTTGATCATGTCCGCCGCCGACATCTTGCCCATCCAGGTGGAGTTGAAGCAGACCTCGGTCCGCTCGGCGTCGAGAATCTTGAAGACCTGCTCCTTGTAGGTCGTCGCATTGCGGGCGATCTGGTCGGCGCTCAAGGGCGGCCTGGTGGCGTTCTTGCCGGTGGGGTCGCCGATCAGGCCGGTGAAGTCCCCGATCAGGAACAGCACGTGGTGACCCAGTTCCTGGAACTGGCGCAGTTTGCTGATCAGCACCGTGTGCCCCAGGTGCAGGTCGGGCGCAGTCGGGTCGAAACCCGCCTTCACTCGCAACGGACGACCGAGGCGAAGCTTTTCGACGAGTTCCTGTTCGATCAGCAACTCGTCGCAGCCGCGCTTGATGACTTCAAGCTGTGTCTCGACGGAAGGCATGGGATGGAGAGGCGGAATCGGGATGGCGGGTCAGGCCCCGCCCGCTCGAGGGCCCATGTTGCACTGCGGCCAGGGGCGCCGTCATCTGCTACCATCTACCCGTTTGGAGACCTGATTGGCTTGGCCGATGACCGCAAAAAACGAGGCCGCGATTGTAGCCGAAAAGCCTGCCGCAGCCCTGTCTGCGAGCGGGCTGCGCGTGCTGCTCGTGCTTTCGTCCCTGCCCTTGCTCGGGGTCGTGGGGGCTTTCGGCATTGCCCCCCAGACGGTCACCGATTCGATCGAGCGCAAGGAGGTGACGGTCGACGTCGCCCTGGCACCGACGACACTCGTGCCGGACCGGGAAACCATGCAATACCGGCGAGAAGAGCGGATTCAGCGCGGCGACACCGTCGGCGCATTGCTCGCCCGCCTGCAGGTGGACGATTCCGAAGCCCTGGCGTTCCTGGCACGTGATCGGAGCACACGGGTCTTTCATCAGCTCGTCCCCGGCCGATCGGTCAAGGCAGTAGTCGACGAGTCGGGCCGTTTGCTCGAGTTGTTCTACCGGGCCGACTCGTCCGCGCTCAAGCTCGAGCGCACGGAAACCGGATTCACGATCACCGGCGATACGCCCGAGCTGGAAACCCGGACCGAGATGAAGTCCGGCGTGATCGAAAGCTCCCTGTTCGCCGCCACCGATGCTGCCGGCGTTCCCGACGCCATCGCCACGCAGCTCGCCGACGTCTTCTCGAGCGATGTCGATTTCCATCGTGACCTGCGCAAGGGCGATCGCTTCTCCGTCGTGTTCGAGATGCGGCACGCCAACGGCGAGCTGACGGGCGCCGGCCGCATCCTGGCGGCCGAGTTCATCAACCAGGGACGGGTGTTGCAGGCGGTCTACTTCGAGGACGGCACCGGTCGCGCCGGCTACTACACGCCGGATGGCCGCAACATGCGCAAGGCGTTCCTGCGTTCACCGCTCGAGTTTTCCCGGGTGACGTCGGGCTTCTCGAGTGCGCGTTTTCACCCGGTGCTGCAGACGTGGCGAGCCCACAAGGGCATCGACTATGGCGCGCCGACCGGTACGCGCATCCGGGCCACGGCAGATGGCTTCGTCGATTTCGCCGGCCGCCGCAACGGCTACGGCAACACGATCATGCTGCGCCACGCGAACGGCGTCACCACGTTGTATGGTCACCTGTCCGCCTTCGCTCCGGGCATGCGTGCCGGCACCCGCATAGCCCAGGGCGACGTCATCGGCTACGTCGGCATGACGGGCCTTGCCACAGGGCCGCACGTGCACTACGAGTTCCTGGTCCACGGCGTCCACGTCGATCCGCTGCGCCGCGCACCGCAACCCGGACCAGCGCTCACGGCGAGTGCCCGCTCGAAGTTCGAGGAGGTTGCACGCGAGCGGATTTCGACGGTCGAGTTGCTGCGTGAGGTGGATCTCGCCGCTCTGGAGTAGGAGCAGCACCTGCGCCACGCCAATGCAAACGGGGCCCGCGGGCCCCGTTTCTACGTCGCCGGCAGCGCCCGACGCCTCAAGCGGAGAATGACGAACCGCAGCCGCAAGTGGACGTCGCGTTCGGATTCTTGATCACGAACTGGGCACCTTCGACGTTCTCCTGGTAGTCGATCTCGGCGCCTACCAGGTACTGGTAGCTCATCGGATCAATCAGCAGCGTGACGCCATTCTTGTGCATGGCAGTGTCGTCTTCCTGGCGATCTTCCTCGAAGCTGAAACCGTACTGGAAGCCCGAACACCCGCCGCCCGACACGAATACCCTCAATTTCAGGTCGGGATTGCCTTCCTCGTCGATCAGCTGCCGGACCTTGTCGGCGGCGTTGTCGGTGAAGACGAGCGGTACTGGCATTTCGGTGACGGCATTCACGGACTACTCCCAAAGACAATCTGACACCCCATTATCCGGCCGGGTTCGACCGAGGGTCAATCGCCGGTCGATGCCGATGGAGTGGTAGATAGCGTTGGTTGCGCCGGTTTCAAGGCCACGACCTTGGGCTGGGCATCCCCTTCCTGGTGCACCAGGCGGCCCTGGACCACGGCCCCGAGCTGGATCTCGAGCGTGCGATAGAGGACATCGCCGGTCACCTTGGCCTTCGACTGCAGTTCCACGTATTCGGTGCCTTGAACCGGTCCGACCACGGTGCCGTTGATCACCGCGTGCGAAACACGGATCTCGCCATCGATCTCAGCCTGCTCCGAAAGCACGAGGGTGCTCGACTCATCGCCCGTGGCGATGACGTTGCCGCGCACGCGCCCGTCGACGCGCAGACCACCGGAGAACGTGATGTTGCCTTCGACCACCGTACCGGCACCGACCAGGCTGTCGATGCGCGTCTGCGGCTTGGATACCTTGTTTCCGAACATGATGCTGGACCCTCCCGTTGCTTCAGAGGTTGAAGGTCTCCGACGACTTCGGTGTCGTGGACCCTTGTTCGATCACGCGCGCATGCACGCGTTTCACGATTGCGCCGCCGGTCACCGTAAAGCTGCCCTCGACGCGCTGGAAGAACTTGAAGTTGAGGCGGACGCCGCCGCTCTCTGCACTATCGGCCGGCACGGTCATCACTGAAGGGCGGCCATCTTGCTCCAGGTCTACGACGAGCTGCAAGCGCCCCTGGAACTCGCGGCGCTGTCGCGACTGAACGACAAGCAGCCGATAGCGGTACTCCCCGGGCAAGGCATCGGGTTCGACGCGAAAGCGGTTGATCGTGATCGTCCCGGGCTCGCCGTTGGCCATGAGCGACTGGAAGAAGGCCAGGTCCTCCTTGAGAGTCGCATTCTCGGCCGTCGTCGCCTCCATCTGCTGCGCAACGCTCTCGTGCGTGGCAACCTCGATCTGCAGTTGCCGCTCGGCCGCGGCCAGGGTTCGTCGCAGCGCTTCGTTCTCCGCCTTGAGTCCCTCCACCTGGCGCGACAGGCGATCCTGCTCCTTGTCCGATTCCATCCGGTGAAACCCCGCGAGCCGCCGGCCGAAATCGAACGTACCCCAGGCGATGATCATCACCAAGCCGAGCAGTACGCCCGTCAACAGTACGCGCCAGTACCACGGGACGTGGGTGCGAATGGCGACCCGCGGAGCAGCGATCCCGAAGCGCCGCTTGATGTTCTTCAGAACGGCCACGGGATTCCTGTATCGGCGTGGAAAGGAAACGTCACCCGATCACGACAGCGCCGGCGCCAACAAAAAGCCGCCCAAGGGCGGCTTTTTGTTGAACCAGGACGCATCCCACGCACATCAGCGCTTCGAGAATTGCTTCCGGCGCCGTGCCTTGTGCAGACCGACCTTCTTGCGTTCCACCTCGCGGGCATCGCGTGTCACCAGTCCGGCCTTCTTCAGGGCGGGCTTGAGAGCCGCGTCGTAGTCGATCAGCGCGCGTGCGATGCCATGACGAACGGCACCGGCCTGTCCGGATTCACCGCCGCCCGTGACGTTCACGGTGATGTCGAAAGTGCCCAGCTGGCTGGTCACTTCCAGCGCCTGGCGCACGACCATGCGGCCGGTCTCGCGCGAGAAGAACACGTCCAGCGGCTTGCCGTTCACCTGGATGTCGCCCTTGCCGGGCTTGATGAACACCCGGGCTACCGCGCTCTTGCGGCGACCCGTACCGTAGTTGTACTGAACAGCCATCGGTCGAAAGTCCTCTTATCAGATGGCCAGCGCTTTGGGCTGCTGCGCCGAGTGGGGGTGCTGGGCGCCCGCATACACCTTGAGCTTCTTCAGCATGGCATACCCGAGCGGTCCCTTGGGCAACATGCCTTTCACCGCCGTCTCCAGCACCCGGCCGGGGAAACGCGCATGCAGCTTCTCGTAAGTGGTGCTGTAGATACCACCCGGATAGCCGCTATGGCGGTGGTAGGTTTTCTGGGTTGCCTTGTTGCCGGTCACCCTGATGCGATCGACGTTGACGACGACGATGAAATCGCCCGTGTCCACGTGCGGCGTGAAAATCGGCTTGTGCTTGCCCCGCAGGCGACGGGCGACTTCCACCGCCACGCGGCCGAGCACCTTGTCGGTGGCGTCGATCACGTACCAGTCGTGCTGGACTTCCTGGGGCTTGGCGGAGAAGGTTTTCATCACGGAAACGTTGAGGCAATGCCTGAAACGGAAAGCGGCGGAGTATAGGCGACCCGCAGAATGCGTGTCAAACCAATCAGATGATACCCGCCACACCCGGGGCGCCGGCCCCCTGGCTCTTTCCCACCCAGCATGTCCCTGTGATAATTCAAGCCTCTAGCCCCCAACGGCTGGCCGCGTTCTAGAGACCGCGCCGCCTTCTTCATGCGCAAGCTCTGGCTCATTTTCGCCCAGGCCGCCACGGTTTCGCTGGCGGTGCTGTTCGTCGTCTCGACCTTGCGGCCGGACCTGCTGGCCTTCGGCGGACGCAATGGCGGCATTGTCACGGTCCGCGAGACGCAGCGCGCCACGGCCGATGCCGACGTCGGCTCGTACAGCACGGCCGCGAAGAAATCCATGGGCGCGGTCGTGAACATCTTCACGAGCAAGGACGTCAAGGCCCCGCGCCACCCGTTCATGGACGACCCCGTGTTCCGGCGCTTCTTCGGCGATCAGTTCGATGGCGAACCCCAGCGCTCGGCGAGCCTGGGTTCCGGAGTGATCGTGGGCGCCGAGGGCTTCATCCTCACGAATCACCACGTCATCGACGCCGCCGACGGTATCGAGATCGCGCTGGCCGACGGGCGCAAGCTCCCGGCGCGCGTGGTCGGCACCGACCCCGATACCGACCTCGCCGTGCTCAAGGTCGAAGGCAAGGACCTCCCCGCCATCACCTTCGGGCAATCGGACAACCTGCAGGTGGGCGACGTCGTGCTCGCCATCGGCAATCCGTTCGGCGTAGGGCAGACCGTGACCATGGGTATCGTGAGTGCGCTTGGCCGCAGCCACCTTGGCATCAACACCTTCGAGAACTTCATCCAGACCGACGCGGCGATCAATCCCGGCAATTCCGGCGGCGCGCTGGTGGATGCTTCGGGCAGCCTGGTCGGTGTGAACAGTGCAATCTACTCACGCAGCGGCGGCAGCATGGGGATCGGCTTCGCGATCCCGGTCAGCATCGCGCGCCAGGTGTTCGACCAGATCATCACGACCGGTTCGGTGACGCGCGGCTGGATCGGTGTCGAAGTGCAGGACCTGACGGCGGAACTGGCGGAATCGTTCAAGTTGCCCAACACCGAAGGCACTCTCATCGCCGGGGTCCTCAAGAACGGCCCGGCGGACCGGGGTGGCATAAAGCCCGGCGACATCCTGGTCGGCGTCGAAGGCAAGCCGGTAACGGACTCGTCGTCGATGCTGAATCTCGTGGCAGCACTGCAACCCGGCAAGCAGGCGACGCTGCGCCTGTTGCGCGGCGGCAACGAGGTCAAGCTCAAGATCACGGTGGGCAAGCGCCCCCGGCCGCAACGGCGCGAAGACTAGCCTAGCGGCGTGCGCCACCCGGCGAGGGGATCGCTGGAGCGCAAAGGAGGGGCCGGCGAAACGAGGGCCAGGGGCCCTTCCGGGGATACGACCGTTGAGCCGGCCAAGGCGCGCTAGCGCCGGCCCACGCGCGCCTGCGGGTCGCATCCCCCTACGCGGGGCCCCTCTCAGCCGCGTTCGCCGCCCCGGCCACAGGCCGCGGATCGACGGTCAGGCGCCGCCGGATTCCTCGGCCGGCTTCTGCTTCGCGATGAACGACGCCACGATGATGCCGGCCTCGTACAGGAACCAGATGGGGATCGCGAGCATCACCTGCGACAGCACGTCCGGCGGCGTGACCACCGCGGCCAGCACGAACGCACCCACGATCACATAGGGGCGGATCTCGCGCAGCTTGGCCACGGTCACCATGTTGAGCTTCACCAGCAGAACGACTGCGATGGGCACCTCGAAGGTCACTCCGAACGCGGCGAACATCCCGATCACGAAGTTGAAGTAGTTCTCGATGTCCGGGGCGACCGTGATGCTCTGCGGCGCGATCGAATACACGAACTTGAACACCACGCCGAACACGAAGAAATAGCAGAACCCGACACCCAGGAAGAACAGTACCGTGCTCGCGAACACCATCGGCAGGACGAAGCGCTTCTCGTGGGTGTAGAGGCCCGGCGCGACGAAGGCCCATGCCTGGTACAGCACGTAGGGCAGCGCGACCGCGAAGGCGACCATCAGTGCGACTTTCACCGGGATGAGAAACGGCGTCACGACCCCGGTCGCGAGCATCTTCGTGCCCTCGGGCAACGCGAGCATCAGCGGATGCGCGAGCAGATCGAACAGGTTCGAAGCCCAGGGGAACACGCAGACGAACACGACAAGCACCGCGATCAGCGCCCGCACGAGGCGATCGCGCAGTTCGATGAGGTGCGAGAGAAACGAATCCGGCTCGTTCACGATTGCGTGTACCGGGCGGTGCCTCGGCGCGTTCCCCGTGACATCGCTTGGCGCCGCTTCAGGACTGGGCGGCGGTGTGCGCCGGCGAGGCCGGCGTTGCTGCCGGGTCGCTGCCGCTCGCGGCCGCGGAACCCAAGCCGAGCTCGAGCTGCGGTGACGAATCGGCGTCGTCGGGATTCGCCGGCTCCGGTTCGCTCGCCGCCGCCGTCGTGGCAGCGCCACCTGCCAGACCGAAGTGCATCATCGGGTTCGACAGACGGTTGAACTCCTCCTCCGTCTTGCGGACTTCGGTCTGGATTTCCTCGGCATGGGTCTTGACCGATTGCTCGAAGCTCTGTGCGGCGTCGGTCATGGTCTTCTTCAAGTCCTTCAACTCCGACGCATCGATTTCGCGATTGATGTCCGCCTTCACGTCGGCGACGTAGCGCTGCATGCGCCCGAACAAGGCTCCGGCGGTGCGTGCCACCTTGGGCAGACGCTCCGGTCCGATGACGACGAGCGCGACCACACCGATCACCATCAGTTCGGAGAAGCCGATGTCGAACATGGAACGCGCTCCGGCGGTACTCGGGCGCTACGCCTTGCTCTTGTCCTTCACTTCGCCGTCGATGGTCTGGCCGGTGCCGGCACCCTCGAGCTTGGCGGCGTTCGGCGACTTGTCGTCTTCGGTCTTCATGCCCTCCTTGAAGCCCTTCACGGCCCCGCCGAGGTCCTGGCCGATGTTGCGCAGCTTCTTGGTGCCGAAGATGAGCAACACCACCACGAGAACGATCAGCCAGTGCCAGATGCTAAAGCTACCCATGTTTGCTTCTCCTTGAGTGTTGCGGTTTGCGTGCTACGTCGAGCGCGCGATCATGCCCGGCAGCGGGTTCGGGCCGCCGAGAACGTGAAGGTGCAGGTGATAGACATCCTGCCGGCCGATTCGTCCTGTGTTGCAGATGACGCGAAAGCCGTCGGGAGAGCCCTGCTCCGTCGCGAGGCGCTGGGCGAGCACCATCAGCCTCCCCATCACGCCGACGTGCCGACTTTCGAGCGTGGCCATGGACTCGACATGCTCCTTCGGGACCGCCAGCACGTGCACGGGCGCCAGCGGGTTGATGTCGTGGAACGCGAGAATCTCGTCGTCCTCGTACACCTTGCGGCTCGGAATCTCGCCTCGCACGATCTTGCAGAAGATGCAGTTCTCGGTACTCATGGGATGGGGATGGATCAGGCCTGCCGCGCCGCCTTTTCGTCGAGGCCGGAAATGCCTTCGCGACGCCGCAATTCGGCCAGCACGTCGTCGGGCCCGAGACCCGCGTGGGCGAGCATGACGAGGCAGTGGAACCACAGGTCGGCCGTCTCGCGAACGAGGGCCAGTTTATCACCACCCTTCGCAGCGAGGACCGTCTCGGTCGCCTCCTCGCCGACCTTCTTCAGGATCGCGTCGAGGCCCTTCGCATACAGGGACGCGACATAGGAACTCCCGGGTTCGGCACCCTTGCGGGCCTCCAGGGTCTCGGCGATACGCGCGAGCACGTTCGGATCGATCACGGCGTCACTCCCTCGATGGTCTGCTAGCGACCGTAGATCTGCCTGGGGTCTTTCAGCACCGGTTCGACCTCGACCCAGCGCCCCCCTTCCAGGCGGCGGAAAAAGCAGCTCGGGCGACCCGTGTGGCAAGCGATCCCGCCCGTTTGTTCCACTTCGAGCAACACGACGTCGCCGTCGCAATCGAGTCCGATGGCCTGCACGCGCTGGACGTGCCCGGACTCTTCGCCCTTGTGCCACAGGCGATTGCGCGAGCGCGACCAATAATGGGCTTCCCCCGTAGCAACCGTGAGTTGCAGCGATTCGCGGTTCATGTGGGCGAACATGAGGACCCGGCCGGTGGTCGCATCCTGGGCGATCGCCGGCACCAGGCCGCGTTCGTCCCACAGCACTTCGTCGAGCCAGTCAGCCATCGGTGAGGCGGGTTTCGATGCCCTTGGCGCTCATGTAGGCCTTGGCCTCGCCCACCGTGAACTCCCCGTAGTGGAAGATGCTGGCTGCGAGCACGGCGTCCGCACGTCCCAGCTTCACGCCGTCCACCAGATGCTGCAGGCCGCCCACCCCGCCGCTCGCGATCACCGGAATGTCGAGGGCTTCGGAAAACGCGCGCGTGAGTTCGACGTCGAAGCCCTGCTTCGTGCCATCGCGATCCATGCTGGTAAGCAGGATCTCGCCGGCGCCCGCGGCCTGCATGCGCTTGCCCCATTCCACGGCATCGAGTCCGGTGGACTTGCGTCCGCCATGGGTGAAGACTTCCCAGCGCAGCGGATCCGAGCCTGGCACGCGCCGCGCGTCGATCGCGACGACGATGCATTGTGAACCGAAGCGGCGCGCCGATTCCTCCACCAGCGCCGGGTTCTGCACTGCCGCCGTGTTTATGCTGACCTTGTCCGCACCGGCGTTGAGCAAGCGGCGAATGTCGGCCACCGACCGCACACCGCCGCCCACGGTGAGCGGGATGAACACCTGCTCGGCCACGGATTCGACCACCGACACGATGGTGTCGCGGCCGTCGGAGCTGGCGGTGATGTCGAGGAAGGTCAGTTCGTCCGCGCCCTGTTCGTCGTAGCGCTTCGCAATCTCGACCGGATCTCCGGCATCGCGCAGGCCGAGGAAATTGACGCCCTTCACCACGCGACCGGCGTTGACGTCGAGGCAGGGAATGATGCGGGTGGCTAGGCCCATGGCAGGTCCGGCGCGCGGCCCGCGTTCGACCCACAAGAGGGCCGACACGTCGAGGCGGACATCAGCAGGCCCATCCGGGGGAACAACACTTCAGGCCTTCGCGGCGAGCTCGTCGGCGAGCTTCTGCGCCTGTGCGAAGTCGAGCTTGCCCTCGTAGAGGGCCCGACCGGTAATCGCGGCCGGTATGCCCTCGGCTTCCACCGCACAGAGCTTGCGCACATCGTCGAGGTTGGAAATGCCGCCGCTCGCGATCACCGGCACCGTCAGGGCGCGTGCGAGTTCCAGCGTCGCCTCGACGTTGACACCGGTCATCATGCCGTCGCGACCGATATCGGTATGGATGATCGCTTCGACGCCGTAGTCCTGAAACTTGAGCGCCAGGTCGAGCACGTCGTGCCCGGTCATCTTGGACCAGCCGTCGACCGCCACCTTGCCCTCGCGCGCGTCGAGCCCGACCATGATGTGGCCGGGGAAGGCGTAGCAGGCATCGTGCAGGAAGCCCGGGGTCTTGACCGCGGCCGTGCCGACGATGACGAAGCTGATGCCGTCGTCGAGATAGCGCTCGATGGTGTCGAGATCTCGGATGCCGCCGCCCAGTTGCACCGGCACGTCCTCGCCGACTGCCTTCACGATGGCCTTGATGGCCTCTTCATTCTTCGGCTTGCCGGCGATTGCGCCGTTCAGATCCACCAGGTGCAGGCGGCGTGCGCCCTGTGCGCGCCAGTGCTTGGCCATGGCGCCGGGGTCTTCGGAAAAAACGGTGGCCTGGTCCATGGCACCTTGCTTCAGGCGCACACAGTGGCCATCCTTCAGATCGATCGCGGGAATGATGAGCATGATGTTGCAGCGACCGCTGTCGGAAGCAGCGGCCGGGCGCGGACAATCGGCAGTTGGAGGCTCTAGGGCGTTCCCGTGAGGGCTGCCTGGGGCGATTGCGCGGCTGCGGGGGTCCGGCCGTCCCAGGCAACGAAATTCGACAGCAGTTTCAGTCCGGCGTGATGGCTCTTTTCCGGGTGGAACTGTACGGCAAACAGTCTAGACCCGGCGACCGCACTGGTAAACGGGGCCGGATAGTGGGTTTCGCCCGCGATCAGGCCCGGGTCGGCCGGTTCGACGAAATAGCTGTGCACGAAGTAGAAGCGCGCATTCTGGGGAATACCCGCCCATAACGGATGGGAACGGGTCTGGCGTACCTCGTTCCACCCCATGTGCGGGACTTTCAGCTTCGACCCGTCGGCGCCGACCATCCGCTCCGCCGGAAAGCGGCGGACGCGACCGCGCAGCAACCCGAGTCCAGGGGTGTCGCCCTCTTCGCTGCGCTCGAACAGCATCTGCAAACCGATACAGATGCCGAGGAAAGGCTTGGTCCGGGCCGCCTCGATCACTGCAGGGCGCAGGCCACGGGCATCGAGTTCGCGCATGCAGTCCGGCATCGCGCCCTGCCCGGGAAACACCACCCGCTCGGCGGAGGCGACCCGATCCGGATCGTCGGTCACGACGACCTGCCGGTCCGGCGCGACATGCTCGACCGCCTTGGCAACCGAACGCAGGTTGCCCATACCGTAATCCACGACTGCGATGTGCATGGGAAAGCCGGAGCTACAGGACTCCCTTGGTGGACGGCATCACGCCGACGGCACGCGGATCCAGCTCCACGGCCATGCGCAGCGCCCGGCCGAAGGCCTTGAACATGGTCTCGGCCTGGTGGTGGGCGTTCTCGCCCTTCAGGTTGTCGATGTGCAAGGTGACGCCGGCGTGGTTCACGAAGCCCTGGAAGAACTCGTGGATGAGCTGGGTCTCCAGCTCACCGATCATGGCGCGCGTGAACTCGGCGTCCAGGACGAGTCCCGGGCGACCGGACAGGTCGATCACGACCCGCGACAGCGCTTCGTCGAGCGGGACGTAGGCGTGGCCGTACCGGCGCACCCCCTTCTTGTCGCCGATGGCCTTGGCGAAGGCCTGCCCGAGGGTGATGCCCACGTCCTCGACCGTGTGGTGGCCGTCGATGTGCAGGTCGCCCTCTGCCTGGATATCCAGGTCGAACATGCCGTGGCGTGCGATCTGGTCGAGCATGTGATCGAAGAAGCCAACGCCGGTGGCGAGCTTCGAGGCGCCGGTGCCGTCGAGATCGACGCGCACGCGGATCTTCGTTTCGAGCGTATTGCGCGTCACTTCGGCGACGCGAGCAGTCAAGGGCGGTTTCGGTTCGTTCGGCATGGGGTCAACGGGCAGCGCGCAGAGCTTCCAGGAAGACTCGGTTCTCCTCCGGCGAACTCACGGTCACCCGGAGGCAGTCGGCGAGCAGCGGATGGGCGCCCGACAGATTCTTGACGAGCACACCCCGTGCCTTCAAGCCCTGGAACACCGCAGGCGCGTTCGCGATACGGAACAAGAGGAAATTGGCCGCACTCGGAAACACCGTGACGCCCGGGATGGCCGCGAGCGCCGTCGCCAGTTCGCCCCGGGCCTGAACCAGCGACCGGGCCTGGGCGTCGAGAACGTCCGGGTGGGCCAGCACCGCTTCGCAGACCAGCTGTGACAGCACGTTCACGTTGTAGGGCAACCGCAGCTTGTCGAATTCGTTCAGCCAGGCCGGTGGGCCGGCGAGAAAGCCGAGCCGCAATCCCGCGAGGCCCAGCTTGGAAAGCGTGCGCATGACCAGCACGTTCGGTCGGCGCCCGAGTTCCGGCAGGTAGCTCGTGCCCGCGAACGCATGATAGGCCTCGTCCATGACGACCACACCCGGCGCCGCGTCCAGCACTCGTTCGAGTGACGAGCGATCGAACAGGTTGCCCGTCGGGTTGTTCGGATAGGCAAGCCACAACAGCGCGGGCCGATGGCGTTCGATGGCTGCCAGCAGCGCTTCGCCATCGAGCGTGAAATCCGGTCGGAGCGGCACACCCACGTACTCGAGACCCGCTGCGACCGCGAGCATGCGGTACATCACGAACGTCGGCTCGACGCTCATCACGACCGCTCCGGGCCTGGCCAATGCCAGCGTCAGCACCTGGATGATTTCGTCGGAGCCGTTGCCGAGCATGAGCGCCATACCTTCGGGCACGCCCATGACGGCGTGCAGGCGGCGCTTGAGTTCCGCCCCGCCCGGATCGGGATAGCGATTCAGCGCCGCTTCCGCCGCCAGTTTCGCCACCTCCGCACGCAGGCCCTCCGGCAGGCGATACGGGTTCTCCATGGCGTCGAGCTTGACCATGCCGCGGGCGTCCGCCACGTGGTAAGCCGCCATCGTCAGGACCTCGGGCCGGACGAGGGCCTCAGGGCTCACGGCAGGTTGCGTTTCCAGTTTGGTCGCGGGTTTCATCAGGCGTGCATGCGGTAGCGGGCCGAGGCAGCGTGCGCCGGCAGGCCCTCACCATCGGCGAGTTCGCCAGCCACGATGCCCAGCGTTGCCGCACCGGCGCGCGACACCTGGATCAGACTGGTGCGTTTCTGGAAGTCGTACACCCCGAGCGGCGACGAGAAGCGCGCGGTGCGCGCCGTCGGCAGCACGTGATTCGGACCCGCGCAGTAGTCGCCGAGCGCTTCCGATGCGTACCGGCCCATGAAGATGGCCCCGGCGTGCCGCAGCTTGCCGATCCACGCGTCCGGATCGGCCACCGACAGCTCCAGGTGCTCCGGCGCGATGCGGTTCGCGATCGCACAGGCTTCATCCAGGTCGCGCACCTTGATGAGGGCACCACGATCGGCCAGCGATCTCGCGATCACGTCCTTGCGCGGCATCGACGCAAGCTGGCGTGCCATGCTCGCGGCCACGGCGTCGGCAAAAGCGGCTTCCGGTGTGAGCAGGATCGCCTGCGCCATCTCGTCGTGTTCGGCCTGCGAGAAAAGATCCATGGCGATCCAGTCCGCGCTGGTGAGGCCGTCGCAGATCACCAGGATCTCCGAAGGACCCGCGACCATGTCGATACCGACCACGCCGAAGACCCGGCGTTTGGCGGCCGCCACGTACGCATTGCCCGGACCGACGATCTTGTCCACGGCCGGGACGGCCGCCGTGCCGTAGGCGAGCGCGCCAACCGCCTGCGCGCCGCCGATCGTGAACACACGGTCGACGCCGGCCACGGCCGCCGCGGCCAGCACCAGCGCGTTGCGCTCGCCGCCGGGGGTGGGCACCACCATGATCACCTCGGGCACGCCTGCCACCTTGGCAGGGAGCGTGTTCATCAATACCGTCGAGGGATAAGCCGCCTTGCCGCCCGGCACGTAGACCCCGACCCGGTCGAGCGGCGTCACCTGCTGGCCCAGCACGGTGCCGTCCGGTTCGGTGTACCGCCACGACGCCAGCGGCTGGTGTTCGTGGTAGGCCCGGATGCGCGCAGCAGCCTGCTCGAGCGCACGTCGCTGCGGGGTGCCGAGCCGGTCGAGCGCCGCCCGCAGGTCCTGCTGCGGAATCTCGAGGGCCGCCATGGACGGGGCGTCGACACGATCGAAGCGGCGCGTGTACTCGAGCACGGCCGCATCACCGCGGCACCGCACATCCTCGAGGATGCCGGCCACGGCCGCATCGATCGATGCATCCTGAGTGTTCTCGAAGGCGAGCAGCCCTTCCAGTCGCGCGTCGAAATCGGCACTGGACGAGTCGAGACGGGCGATGTTCATGCGGCTGCCCGTTCGGACTTGAGCGCCCCGGCGAAAGCGTCGATCACCGGCTGCAGCATCGCGCGTTTCAACTTGAGCGCCGCCTGGTTCACCACCAGCCGCGCCGAGATCGGCATGATCTCCTCGACCGCCACGAGGTTGTTCGCGCGCAACGTGTTGCCGCTCGATACGAGATCGACGATGGCATCGGCCAGGCCGACCAGCGGTGCCAGCTCCATGGAGCCGTACAGCTTGATCAGGTCCACGTGGACGCCCTTGGACGCGAAATGGGTCCGCGCCACCTGCAGATACTTGGTCGCGATCTTGAGTCGCGCCCCCTGTTTCACGGCCAGTTCGTAGTCGAATCCGGCGCGCACCGCGACCATCATGCGGCATTTCGCGATGTCGAGATCGAGCGGTTGGTAGAGGCCGGCTCCACCATGCTCCAGCAGGACATCCTTGCCGGCTATCCCCAGGTCGGCACCGCCGTACTGGACGTAGGTCGGGACGTCGGAGGCGCGGACCACGATGATGCGCACGTCGGATCGGCTGGTGCCGATGATGAGCTTGCGCGAGGTTTCCGGATCTTCGGACGCCACGATGCCCGCAGCGGACAGCAGCGGCGTGGTTTCCTCGAAGATGCGCCCCTTCGAGAGGGCGATGGTGATGCCGTTCACGGCAGGCAAGGCGGAAAGCGGGCGAAGATTGTACCCGACAGTCCGGGACTTACGTTGAGTTGCCTACCCGTTGCACCCGGGCGCCCAGCTGCGACAGCTTCTCTTCGATGCGTTCGTAGCCGCGATCGAGGTGGTAGATTCGATCGACGGTGGTGGTGCCCCGGGCGACCAGCCCGGCCAGGACCAGGCTCGCGGAGGCGCGCAGGTCGGTCGCCATGACCGTGGCGCCCTCGAGGTTGTCGACCCCCCGGATCACTGCCGTATTGCCCTCGACGTCGATGTCGGCCCCCAGCCGCCGCAATTCCTGCACGTGCATGAAGCGATTCTCGAAGATCGTTTCGGTGACCAGGGCAGTGCCGCGCGCCACGCAGTCGAGAGTCATGAACTGCGCCTGCATGTCGGTCGGAAAGGCCGGATACGGCGCGGTACGGAGGCTCACGGACTTCGGCGGCCCGTCCATGGCGACATGGATCCAATCCGGGCCCGACTCGATCCGGGCCCCGGCTTCGCTCAACTTGGCCAAGACGGCGTCGAGGATATCCGGCCGGGTGTTCTTCAGCGTGACGTCGCCGCCCGTGGTTGCCACGGCAGCGAGGAACGTGCCGGTCTCGATGCGATCCGGCATGACGGTCCACGTGGCCCCGTGCAGTGCTTCCACGCCCTCGACGGTGATCACGTCCGTGCCGGCACCGGTGATCCGTGCTCCCATGGCAACGAGGCACTGCGCGAGGTCGATGATCTCGGGTTCACGCGCGGCATTCTCGATGACCGTCGTGCCTTCGGCCAGGCATGCGGCCATCATCAGATTCTCGGTGCCGGTGACGGTAACCATGTCCATCACCAGGCGCGCACCCTTCAGCCGCTTTGCGCTCGCGTGGACATACCCGTGCTCGATCGCGATCTCGGCACCGAGGGCCTGCAATCCCTTGATGTGCTGATCCACCGGCCGCATGCCGATGGCACAGCCCCCGGGCAGCGATACCCTGGCCTCGCCGAAGCGCGCCACCAGCGGCCCCAGCACGAGGATCGACGCACGCATCGTCTTCACCAGCTCGTAGGGGGCGACGAAGTTGTTGATGCGGGCACCCGACAGGCTCACCCCGAGCTTCTCGTCCAGCGACAGCTCCATCCCCATCTGCGCGAGCAGGTTGAGCGCGGTGGTCACATCGCGCAGATGCGGCACGTTCTGCACCCGCAAGGTCCCGGGCGTGAGGATCGCGGCGCACAGGATCGGCAGCGCCGCGTTCTTCGCGCCGGAAATGCGGATCTCGCCGGCCAGCGGCGCTCCGCCTTCGATGCGCAGCTTGTCCATGGGATCAGTTGCCGTCAGCCCTCGCCGACCTGCCATCGGCCAGAGGCCGATGGCCTTCGGCAGGCACAGACAGTCCGCAGGGACTGTCTGTGTCCGGCCTCAGCCCGCAAGAGGGCTGGCCCCCTGGGGGGAGAGACCGAAGGCCTATCGGGGGGAGTGCTCATCTCTGATCAACGGGAGGCCCATTCCTCCGGCGTGTAGGTCTTCATGGACAGCGCGTGGATCTCCTCGCGCATGCGGTCGCCGAGGGCTCGATAGACCACCTGGTGCTGCTGGATGCGCGTCTTGCCGCGGAAATCCGGGCTGACGATCACGGCTTCGAAATGTGCACCGTCGCCATCGACGGCGACGTGCTCGCAATGCAGGTTTTCCAGGATGTAACTGCGAACTTTTTCTGGGGTGACCATTGTGGACTTTCGGGGTGCGTGCGACCGGAGATCAGCCCTCGCCGGGCCGCCCCAAGAGGGCTGGCCTCTTCGGGTGGAAAGGCCGCAGGCCTGTCGGGGGGGTGGTCACTTAGTGACGCAGCTTCCAGCCGCGCTTGATCAT
>FRDC01000773.1_pt7 | contig 18038 bp, 17 predicted proteins | sample 1106171 | NCBI WGS metagenome assembly FRDC01 (sample SAMEA3930566, study PRJEB13176) | freshwater metagenome | biome: Drinking water system; feature: drinking water; material: water | place: Singapore | collected 2014-12-20 | reverse complement strand
AGGCCGGGCCGCCGCGCTTCGACCTCATCGAAACCATGGCGTTCGATCCGCAGCATGGCATCGCCCGGATCGAGCTGCATCTGGCGCGGATGAAGGCAAGCGCGCAGGCGCTGGGCTTTGACTTTGACCGCCATGCCGCCCGCAACGAGCTGCAGGCGGCAACCTTCCGGCTCGACATGCCCAGCCGGGTGCGGCTGTTGCTGTCACCAACCGGCGCGATTGCGATCGAGACGCGCGCGGCACCCGCGCAGCCCGCTGCGCCGGTCGCGGTGGCGCTCGCCCGGCATCCGCTGCCGCCGGCCGATCTGCGCCGCCGGCACAAGACCAGCGACCGCCGTTTCTGGGATGAAGCGCGTGATCGGTCCGCGTTCGAAACGCTGTTCGTCGATGGCGATGGCGGGTTGACCGAAGGCAGCTTCACCAGCCTGTTCGTTCGGCGCGGCGACCGGCTGCTCACCCCGCCGCTCACGCGCGGCATCCTGCCCGGCGTGCTGCGCGCGGCGCTGATCGACAGTGGCGACGCGGTGGAGGCCGAACTGCGCGAAGTCGATCTGGCCGACGGTTTTTTCATCGGCAATGCGCTGCGCGGGTTGATCCCGGCGCGGTTGCATGCGGCAGCGCAGCACGATAGCGCAGGCTGGCCAGTTTCTGGGGGACAGACATGACGCCATCCACCGCGCTCGACCGGATCAGCCCGTCGCCAACGCTGGCGCTCACCGCGCGCGTGGCCGAGCTGAAACGCGCCGGTGTCGATGTGATCGGGCTGGGCGCGGGCGAACCCGATTTCGACACCCCCGATTTCGTGAAGGAAGCGGCAATCGCCGCGATCCGTGGCGGCCAGACCAAATATACCGAGGTTGACGGCATTCCGCCGCTGAAAGCAGCGATTGCCGACAAGTTCCGCCGCGACAACGGGCTTGACTACACAACGCGGCAGATCACCGTGAATGTCGGTGGCAAGCACACGCTGTTCAACGCGATGGTCGCCACGCTCGATGCCGGCGATGAAGTGATCATCCCGGCGCCCTATTGGGTCAGCTATCCCGATGTCGTGCTGTTTGCCGGCGGCACGCCGGTGGTGGTGCCGGCGGGCGCGGCCCAGGGGTACAAGCTGAAGCCGACCGAGCTGGAAGCGGCGATCACCCCGCGCACCAAATGGCTGATCCTCAATTCGCCCTCCAACCCCACCGGCGCCGCCTATACCAGGGCGGAGCTTGAAGCGCTGGCCGAGGTGCTGCGCCGCCACCCGCATGTCTGGATCTTCGCCGACGATATGTATGAGCATATCGTGTTCGAGGGCTTCGCCTTTGCCACCGTCGCCCAGGTCGCGCCCGATCTTTACCCGCGCACGCTGACCGTGAATGGCTGTTCAAAGGCCTATGCGATGACCGGGTGGCGGATCGGCTATGCCGGGGGCGCCGAATGGCTGATCAAGGCGATGGCCAAGCTCCAGTCGCAATCGACCTCCAACCCCTGTTCGATCGCACAGGCCGCCGCGCTGGCCGCGCTGACCGGTGACCAGGCTTTTCTGAAAGAGCGCGCGGCCGCCTTCCAGGCGCGGCGCGATCTGGTGGTGGAGATGCTGAACGCCGCGCCGGGCCTCCACTGCCCGCGCCCTGATGGCGCTTTCTATGTCTATCCCGATTGCTCGGGGGTGATCGGCAAGCGCACGCCGGAGGGTGCGCTGCTCGACAGCGATGCCGCGATTGCCACCTATCTGCTCGATACCGCGCGGGTGGCGGTGGTGCCGGGCACTGCGTTTGGCCTCTCGCCCGCGTTCCGCATCAGCTATGCGACATCGGAAAATGTGCTGCGCGAGGCGTGCACACGCATCCAAACCGCGCTTTGCAACGTTTCATAGCAGACAGTCGCGTCGGCTTAGCTCCCTTCAGGCCGGGTTAAGAAAATCTTTGCCTTGTTTGTTCGGAGGACAGTGCCGATTTGGCCGTTATTGATGCAGTGCAGTGCGGGCGCCCATGGGTGCCGGTGCGGCGATGGCAGGAAAGACGCAATGTTGAAGTTCATCAAATCCCCGCTCCTTTGGCAGCTTGGCGGCGGTTTCATGCTCGGCACGCTGGGGCTTGTGCTGGTCGAACCGGCAGCCGCAGCCGGCATGGCGCATGAGCTGTTGAAGCTCCCGATCATGCATTGAGCAGGCGGCGAACCCGTAACCACCGGCCGCCCTGATCCGTAGCCTGCGATGCCCTGATGGGCGGCTGAAGAGGATCAACATGACAAGCAAATTCGCAGTAACAGCTTTTGCGGGGCTGGCGGCCTTCACGGTTGCAGGCAGCCAATGGCCTGCACAGGCCGAGCGGGCCGTGACGGTGCCGGCGCCAGCCCGCGATGCCGTGCACAGCATGGCAAAGGGCAGTCTTCAGACAGCGGTACTTGCCGGTGGCTGCTTCTGGGGCATGGAAGCGGTGTTCGAACAGCTGAAAGGCGTGAAGGACGTGACGTCGGGCTATGCCGGCGGCAGCGCGGCGGATGCCAATTACGATGCCGTCAGCAGCGAGACCACCGGCCATGCCGAGGCGGTGAAGATCGTCTATGATCCCGCCGTCATCAGCTATGGCACCTTGTTGCGCGTCTATTTCTCGGTCGCGCACGACCCCACCCAGCTCAACCGCCAGGGACCCGATACCGGCCCCAGCTATCGCTCGGCGATTTTCGTGCAGAACGCCGAGCAGCGCGCGGTGGCAGCTGCCTATATTGCGCAACTGAGCGCGGCAAAGCTGTTCCCGGCGCCGATCGTCACCCGCATCGAGCGCGGCGCCTTCTATCCGGCAGAAAGCTATCACCAGAACTTCTTCAACCGGAACCCCGGCCACCCCTATATCGTGCATTGGGACAAGCCCAAGGTCGCGGCGTTCCGCGCGGCCTTTGCGGCGCTCGCCAAATAGGGGCGGTTTCGGCCGAGCTGAAGCAGCCCCCGGAATAACCTCACGCCGCCAGCGGAAAGCGCAGCAGCCGGGGTCCAAGCGCAACCAGCGCCTGGGCCCCGGGGCCGACCGCGTTCAGGATCGCCGGATCAGCAGCATCGAGCCCGCCAGTAAACGCCCCCAGCGCCGGCAGCACCAGCTTGGTGGGCGTGGCGACGAAACAGCGCCGCGCCACCATCCGCCCGCGCTGGCGGATGCGCAGCTTGGGGTGGAAATGGCCGGAAATCTCGGGCCGCGTCTCCCCGGGCAGCGCTTCATGGCGCAGCACCACGCCATCGACCTCGACTTCGTCGATCATCGTGCCGATGCCCGGCAGCGCGCCGGCATCGTGATTGCCCGAAATCCAGGTCCAGCGGCTGCGCGCGGCGAGCGCGGCGAGCGCGGCCCGCGCAGGCCCGGGCAGTCGCTGTGCGCCGTCATCGTCATGAAAACTGTCGCCCAGGCACCAGATTTCGGCCGGCTCCAGCCGATCGGTCAGCGCCGTCAGCGCGGCCAGCGTCGCCACGCTGTCATAGGGCGGCAGCAACTGGCCATGCCCGGCGAACCAGCTGGCCTTTTCGAAGTGCAGATCGGCCACCAGCAGCGCGCGCCGCGCCGGCCACCACAGCGCGCCCTCGGCCAAGGCGGCCAGTTCCTGCCCTGCGAACGAAAAGCGAACCATGGCTGTCGCTATGCCGTGCTCACGGCCCCTCTGCAACTCCGGTTGCAGCGATATCCGGCTTGCGTCAAAACGGCTTGCGCGCCTGCCCGATCGGCGTAAAGCGCGCCGTCCGCGCAAGGATCGAGCAACTGCTATGTTGGGGGGCATGACGAGATGAGCGCCGCGAGCGCGCCCGAAGGCGCCAATCGCCTGTCCTGGGCCACGCTGCCGCTGATGGTCGGCGCGATCGGCGTGGTGTTCGGCGATATCGGCACCAGCCCGCTTTACGCCTTCCGCGACGCACTTGCCCAGTCCGCTGCCGACGGGATTACGCCGGACGAGATTCTGGGGGTGCTTTCGCTTGCCCTGTGGGCGCTGATTCTGGTGGTCAGCTGCAAATATGTGCTGTTCCTGACGCGCGCCGACAATCAGGGCGAAGGGGGCGTGCTGGCGCTCACAGCGCTCGCCCGCCGCTCGACCGGTGCCGTCACCGGGCGCCGCTCGACCGTGGCGCTGGTGCTGGGGGCGGCCGGGGCTTCGCTGTTCTATGGCGACGCGATCATCACCCCGGCGCTCTCGGTGCTGTCGGCGGTGGAAGGGATCAAGACGATTCCGGGCGCCGAAACGGCGATCGATCAGGACATGATCGTCGCGCTCACCATCGCCATTCTGGTCGCCCTGTTCCTCATCCAGTCGCGCGGCACGGCCAGCGTCTCCCGGCTGTTCGGCCCGGTGTGCATTTTGTGGTTCGGCGCGATGGCGGCGATCGGGCTTTATCATGTGTTCGATGATCTCTCGATCCTGCGCGTGGTGTGGCCCGGCTATGGCATTGGCTTCATGGCGACGCATGGCGTCACCGGGCTGTTCGTGCTGGGCGCGGTGTTCCTGACGGTGACCGGCGCCGAAGCGCTGACCGCTGATATGGGCCATTTCGGCCGCGCGCCCATTCAGTTGGGCTGGTTTCTCATCGGCTTTCCGGCGCTCGCGCTCAACTATCTTGGTCAGGGCGCGTTCGCGCTCGCCACACTGAGCCAGGCCCAGGCGCGCGGCGTAGTGATGAAGAATCAGGACTGGTTCTTCGAAATGGTGCCCGAGGCGCTGCGCATCCCGATGATCATTCTGGCGATGCTGGCAACCGTCATCGCCAGCCAGGCGGTGATCACCGGCGCCTATTCGCTCACCCAACAGGCGATCCAGCTCGGGCTGCTGCCGCGGCTGCGCATCCGCCAGACCTCGGCTGCGCATCTGGGGCAAATCTATCTGCCGTCGATCAACTGGCTGCTGCTGATCGGCATCATCGTGCTGGTGACGCAGTTCAGAACGTCGTCGGCGATGGCGGCGGCCTATGGCATTGCGGTGACCGGCACGATGGTGGTCACCTCGTGCCTGGCCTATATCGTCGTCCGGCACCACTGGCATTGGGGGCGCCCGGCTGCACTGGCGCTGATCGTGCCGTTCCTGATGCTCGACTGTGTGTTTTTCGGCGCCAACATCCTGCGCGTGATCGAGGGCGGCTGGGTGCCGCTGGTGATTGCCGGTGCGATCGGCCTGCTGATCGCCACCTGGATGCGTGGACGCCGCATCGTCGCCGGCTTCGAGGCGCGCCAGAGCATACCGCTCTCCGATCTTGCCGCCGCCCTTGCCAAGCGCCCGCCCGAACGGGTGGAAGGGACGGCGGTGTTCCTCACCGGCAATCCGGAGAACACACCCGGCGCGCTGCTCCACAATCTGAAGCACAACAAGGTGCTGCACGAGCGCAACCTGATCGTTTCGGTGCGCACCGCCGATCGCCCGGTTGTGCCGCCGGAGGAGCGCGCCAGTGTTGCGCTGATCGATGCCAATTTCACCCGCGTCGTGCTGAAATACGGCTTCATGGAAAGCCCGAACGTGCCGCACGATCTCGCACATTGCCTGGCGCCCGCGGTGCCGCCGATCGAACCGATGCGCACCAGCTATTTCATCGGCCGCAACACGCTGAAGGCCTCCGCCGATGAAGGCATGCCCCTGTGGCAGGACCGCATCTTCATGTTCCTGCAACGGAACGCCAGCGACCCCACCGACTTCCTGCGCATTCCGGCGGGCAAGGTGCTGGAACTGGGCGAGCAGGTTACGGTCTAGCGCGCCGGCTTACCCGGCATAGGCCTTGACCAGTTCGGTCAGGTAATCGCGGCCGGTATAGAGCGAGTCGATGCGGATGCGCTCGTTCAGGCCATGCATGCCGTTGCCATCGGCATCCAGGAACAGCCCCGGCGCGCCGTAAACCGGGATGCCGATCGCCTGCAGAAAAATGCCGTCGGTCGCCCCGGTCGACATCAGCGGGACGAGCGGCATGCCGGGGAAATACTTGGCGGCCAGCCGCTTGGCGGGATCGATGATCTTGGGGTCAAGCGGCGGCGGCACCGCCAGCGGGCGCACTGGCGGGTTCAGCGTCACCTTCACCTTGTCGCCGGCCAGTGCCTGGAGCCGGTCGCGCGTCTGCTCCACGGTTTCGCCGGGGAAGATGCGGCAATTGACATTGGCAGTCGCCCGCTGGGGCAGCGCATTTTCCGCGTGCCCGGCATTCAGCAGCGTGGCGACACAGGTGGTGCGCAGCGTCGAGTGGAACGCCTTGTCGCGGCTGACGATGGCGTCCGCCGCCTTGTCTTGCGGGTTCGCCAGCAGCCGGCGGATCGCCTCGCCCATTTCGCCCGGCTGCGCGGCGGCAGCGGCCGAGAAGAAGGCGCGCGTGGTATCGGTGAAGCGGATCGGGAATTCATAGCCCTGCACCGCCTTCACCGCGTCGGCGAGTTCATAGATCGCGTTGTCGGGCACCGGCTGCGAGCTGTGCCCGCCCTTGTTGGTGGCAGTGAGCGTGTAGTTCTGCGTCGCCTTTTCGCCGACCTGGATGGCGAGCACCTGCCGCTTGCCATCGGGCCCATAACGCCCGCCGCCGCCCTCGTTCAGCGCGAATTCGGCGGCGATCAGATCGGGCCGGTTCGCCGCCAGCCACTGCGCGCCGTTCCAGGCAAAGGTGGTTTCCTCGCCGCACGTCAGCGCCAGCTTGATCGTGCGCTTGGGGCGATAGCCGTCCTGCTTGAAGCGGATGAGCATGTCGGACCAGATCGCCGCCTGCGCCTTGTCGTCCACCGTGCCGCGCGCGTAATAATAGCCGCCTTCCTCGATCAGCGTGAACGGGTCGCGCACCCAGTCCTCGCGCTTGGCTTCGACCACGTCGAGATGCGCGAGCAGCAGCATCGGCTTGGCCTTCGCGTCGCTCCCTGGCAGGACGACCACCAGCCCGCCTTCGCGCGGATGATCAGGCACGCTGAACGGGGTGAGCGCGGTGTCGGCAAATCCCGCCGCCTTCAGCCGCGCGCCGATCTGTGCCGCTGCCTGGGTGCAGCTGCCGCTCGACAGCGTGGTATTGGTTTCGACCAGCTCCTTGTAGAGCGCGAGGAACGCTTTCTGGTCCGGCCGTTCCTGCGCCAGCGCCGCCCCCGGCGCCAGTGCTGCCGCCGCGATTGCCAAGCCGATTGCGCGCATGTCGTTCCCCCTTCTTCAACCGGGGTGAAATTGAGCGGTTTTCGGGCGGCTTTGCAAGCCGTGCCGGGCGCCCGCTTCAGGCCGCGGGCAGCGCCACGCGGATCTCGCGGTTGACGAAGTCGATATCGACCTTGCGCATCAGCTTCAGCGCATCCATGCCCAGCAGCAATGCGGGCTTGTTCTCCAGCCCCAGCCGTTTGAACGGTGCGGCATCGGCAAAGGCGACCGGCAGATTCTGGAAGGTAACGCCACCGAACATGACTTCGCCGATCTGGGTATAGTCGGCCGTCATCGATTCGCCGGTCACGCCGGTCACGGTGATCGGCACCACGCGCTCCTTCGCGCGCATCACCCGGGCACGCATCGCCAGATTGCCCATTGATACGGCTGATCCGGTGTCGATCACCACGCGCACGCGCTGGCCGCGATAAAAGGCTTCGCTCACGATCAACTGGCCGAACAGGCTGCGCGCGGAGACGATGATTTCGCCCGGCACCACCGGCTCGCCGCCGCCGCGATTGCGCCGGCGGGATTTCCTTACCGCCATCTCCCCCTTGTCGAAATCGATCGACACGGCGTGCCCCTGCAGCGAATCGAGTCCCAGCAGCCCGGGCGCGCCCAGATGGACGCCTTCCAGCGCCGGCGCTTCGATCCGGCTGCTGACGACGCTGCTCATGCTGAGCGTGGGGATGCGCACTGTGCCGACGATGCTGGCGCCGGTCATCGCGGTCAGCCGCACGTCGCGCCCCTTTTGCAGCGCCAGCAGCCGCGCCAGCTCGCGCGAGACGACGGTGCGCTCGGCGCCGGTGTCGATGGTGAAGGGATAGGGCCCGCGCCCCGCGATGACGACCGGCACCGTCATCCGCCCCGGCTGATCGCTGCCGATCGCCATCACCTCGGCCTCGGTCGGCATCGGCGGTTCGGCAGCAGGGGCGGCCGATGGCGGCGCGGTACTGGCCTGTTCCGGCGCCTGCGCGGTGGCGGGGACGCCGGCAAGCATGGCGGCCAAAGCGGCGAAAAGCCTGTACATGCGCGCCACGCTACGCCCCGGCCGGGCCGGCGGCAAGCGATCAGTCCAGCCGCATTGCCTCGGCGGCCAGCGCTTCGGCTTCGATCAGCAGCGCGTCGTCGGCCAGCCCCTGGGGCACGCTTTCGCGGCCGATCATCACCAGCACCGGCACCGCGAGCGGCGAGACGCGCGGCAGATCGACATGCAGCATCGTGCCCGCCGCCCGGTCGAGCAGTCCCGCCAGCCGGCCGATATCGGTCAGCTTGGTGCGCGCATCGGCCCAGGCCGCCTTCAGCAGCACATGGTCGGGCTCATAGCGGCGCAACACGTCATAGATCAGGTCGGTCGAAAAGGTCACCTGCCGCCCGGTCTTGCGCTTGCCGGGCTGTTGCCGCTCGACCAGCCCGCCGATCACCGCCACTTCGCGAAAGGCGCGCTTGAGCAGATAGGAGCCCTCCACCCAGTCGACGAATTCATCCTCCAATATGTCTGCCGAAAACAGCCGCGCCGGATCGGTGACGGGTTCCAGGCCATAACAGGCCAGCGCATAATCATTGGCGACAAAGCCGATCGGTTTGAGCCCCAGGCTTTCCATGCGCCGGGTGAGGAGCATGCCCAGCGACTGGTGCGCGTTCCACCCTTCGAAACAATAAGCGACCATGTGGTGGCGGCCATGATGTGGGAAGGTTTCGACCAGCAGCTGCCCCGGTTGCGGCAGGCGCGATCGCTGTGCCTGGATTTCCAGCCATTCGCGTACATCGTCGGGAAAGCGCGCCCAGCCGGCGGGATCGGCCAGAAAGCCGCGCACCCGGTCGGCCAGATGGGTGGTGAGCGGCATCCGCGCGCCGCCATAGCTGGGGATGCGCGCCGGGCGGCTGGTCGCGCGCACGATCACATCCTCATGGTCGATCCGCTCGACTTCCAGGCTCAGGCCCGAAAAGAAGAATGTGTCGCGCGGTGACAGCGTGGCGGCAAAGCCTTCCTCGATCCGCCCGAGACTCCGCCCGTTCTTGAAGCGCACGCCGAGCATTGCCGCTTCCACGATGATGCCCGCGTTCAGCCGGTGCGCCTGGGCAAAGCGGGGGTGCGCCAGCCGCCAGCCGCCCTTGCCGTCATGCGCCAGCCGCTTGAACCGGTCATAGGCCTTCAGCGCATAGCCGCCATCGGCGACGAATTGTAGCACCTGCTCAAACAGCGCGGAGTCGAGCGCGGCATAGGGCGTGGCGGTGCGGATTTCGGCCAGCAGGTCGCCCGCGTCGAACGGCCCGGCACAGGCGCAGGCCAGCACATGCTGGGCAAGCACGTCGAGCGCGCCGGGGCGAAAAACATCGGCATCGATCGCGCCGGCCTCGATCGCGTCGATCGCCGCGCGCGCTTCCAGATATTCAAAGCGGTTGCCCGGCACGATCAGCGCCTTGCTGGGCGCGTCGAGCCGATGATTGGCGCGACCGATCCGCTGCAGCAGCCGGGCGGCCCCCTTGGGCGCGCCCATCTGGATCACGCAATCGACATTGCCCCAGTCGATCCCCATGTCGAGGCTGGACGTGGCGACGAGCGCGCGCAGCCGCCCCCCGGCCATCGCATCCTCCACCTTGCGCCGCGCCTCCAGCGCCAGGCTGCCATGGTGGATGCCGATCGGCAGCTGTTCGGCATTTTCCTTCCACAGATCCTGAAAGATCAGCTCGGCCAGCGCGCGGGTGTTGCTGAACACGAGGGTCGTCTGGTGGCACTTGATCTCGGCGAGCACCTGCGGCGCGGCATAGCGGCCCGAATGGCCCGACCAGGGCACCCGCCCGCGCGGCAGCAGCATTGCGAGATCAGGCGGCGCGCCGGGGCTGCCGCGCACCAGCCGCACGCTGTTCGCATTTCCCCCCGGCGCCAGCCAGGCGCGATAGGCGTCGGGGTCGGCGACCGTGGCGGACAGCCCCACCCGCCGCATCGCCGGCGCGATCCGCTGCAGCCGCGCCATGGCCAGCGCGAGCAGATCGCCCCGCTTGCCGCCGGCAAAGGCATGGATTTCGTCGATGATCAGCGTCTTGAGCGGCGCGAACAGGCTCTCGCTGTCGGGATAGCTGAGCAACAGGTGCAGCGATTCAGGCGTGGTGAGCAGAATGTGCGGCGGCCGCGTACGCTGGCGGGTCTTGCGGTCGGAGGGCGTATCGCCGCTGCGGGTTTCCACCGTGATGGGAAGATCCATCGCCGCGATCGGCCCGGTCAGGTTGCGCGCGACATCGGCGGCCAGCGCCTTCAATGGCGAAACATACAGCGTATCGAGTGTCTCCGACACACTCTCCGTAAGCGCGGCAAGGCTGGGCAGGAAGCCGGCGAGCGTCTTGCCGGCGCCGGTGGGCGCGACCAGCAGCGCATGCTCGCCCGCCTGCGCCGCCGCCAGCATTTCCCGCTGGTGATCGCGTAAGCCCCAGCCCTGCGCCGCCAGCCAGGCGGCAATCACCGGCGGCAGCATTGCCCCGTCTTGCGCACTCATCGCCGAAACCGCTGGGCTTGCCCCGTCATCCCCGCCATATAGCGGTTATGGCAAAGCTCGGCGACTGGATCGAGGCGCGACCCCAGGGCCTGTATCTGCCCGCCGCCGATGCCTGGATCGATCCCACCATCCCGGTCGACCGTGCGCTCATCACCCATGGCCATGCCGATCATGCCCGCCCCGGCCACCGCGCCGTGCTGGCGACCGCCGAAACGCTGGCGATCATGGCGGCGCGCTATGGGCCGCAGTCCGGCCAGCCGATCGCTTATGGCGCGCCGCTCACGATGGGCGGGCTGAGCGTGCGGTTCGTGCCAGCGGGGCATGTGCTCGGCTCGGCGCAGATCGTCCTCGAACAGCGCGGCGAGCGGGTGGTTGTCTCAGGCGATTACAAGCGCCGTGCCGACCCGACCTGCGCGCCGTTCGAGCCGGTGCGCTGCGACATCTTCATCAGCGAGGCGACCTTTGGCCTGCCGGTGTTCCGCCATCCGCCGACCGAACAGGTCGTCGAACGGCTATTGGCGACGCTCGCCGCCGATCCGGCGCGCTGCGTGCTGGTCGGCGCCTATGCGCTGGGCAAGGCGCAGCGGCTGATCGCCGAACTGCGCCGCGCCGGGCATGATGCCCCTATCTATCTGCACGGCGCGATGGCCAAGCTGTGCGCGCTGTATGAAGCGCATGGCGTTGCGCTCGGCACGTTGCTGCCGGTTGCTGAGGCAAGCAAAGCCGACCTGGCCGGCCATATCGTCATCGCGCCGCCATCGGCGCTCACCGATCGCTGGGCGCGGCGATTGCCCGATCCGGTGCCGGCGATGGCCTCGGGCTGGATGCGGGTGCGCCAGCGCGCGGTGCAGCGCGGGGTCGAGCTGCCGCTGATCCTGTCCGACCATGCCGACTGGGACGAGCTGACCGACACGCTTGTGGAAGTCGCCGCGCAGGAAATCTGGGTGACCCATGGCCGCGACGATGCGCTGGTGCATTGGTGTGCCAACCGCCAGATAAAGGCGCGGGCGCTGGCACTTACCGGCTATGAGGATGACGCCGAATAGGCCTCAAGCGGCTGCCGCGTCTTCCGTGTCGCCATTGAGCAGCCACTGCTCGGCTTCGCTCACACTATCGAAATAGCGCACGAAGCGATTGCCGGCGGCGCGGCGCAGCTGGATGCGCGCCAGGCTCGATGCCTGAACGAACGCGAGCCGGCGCGACTGGAAACGCGGATTGGCAAGCACGTCGCCCCAGGCGCTGACAATATCCTGCGCCTGGATCTTCATCTCGCGGATATCGGTGAGCGTGTAATGCTCGTTCGGGCCGCACTGCAGCCTGGCATGCGCGCGCTCGCGGGCCGCCAGAAAGGCGCTGATGTCATCGCGGGAGAAGAAACCGCCCAGCGTGATCCGCACCAGGTTGCGCGGCACATCAACCGAAAACTCAAAATTCGCATCCATAATGGTCCTATTACGGCCCATCGGTTGCCATGTCGTAAATACTTATGCCCCCTCCAGCGTGCGCGCGCGGCGGCGTTGGACGCTGCTGCCGATGCCCAGCGCCTCACGATATTTGGCAACGGTGCGCCGGGCGATGTCGAACCCCTTTTCCTTCAGCATCTCGACCAGGCTGTCGTCGGACAGAATGTCGCGCCCCTCGGCGGCGATCATCGCCTTGAGTGCCGCCTTCACCGCTTCGGCCGATACCGCATCGCCACCGTCGGCCGCCTGGATGGCACTGGTGAAGAAATATTTCAGCTCGAACAGCCCGCGCTCGCACGACAGATATTTGTTGCTGGTCACGCGGCTGACGGTCGATTCGTGCATCTCGATCAGCTCGGCGATCTGCTTCAGCGTCATCGGCTTGAGGTGGGCGACGCCGTGCGTGAAAAACGCCTCCTGCTGCTTCACGATTTCGGTCGTCACGCGGATGATGGTGCGCTGGCGCTGGTCGAGCGCTTTCACCAGCCAGTTGGCGCTGGCCAGCATGTCGCCCAGCCACGCCTTTGATGCCTTGTCCTGCGGGCCCGCGTTCAGCTCGGCATAATAGCGACGGTTTACGAGCAGGCGCGGCAACGTCGCCGCGTTCATTTCGATCGCCCAGCCATTGCCGCGCCGCGCGACATAGACGTCGGGAACCACAGGCTGCGCAGGTTCCCCGCCATACCGGGCGCCGGGCTTGGGATCATAGCCGCGCAGTTCGCGGATCATGTCCGCCATGTCCTCGTCGTCCACCCCGCACAGCCGCTTGAGCCGGCCCAGCTCGCCGCGTGCCAGCAGGTCGAGGTTGGCGATAAGCCGGGCCATGGCGGGGTCATAGCGATCGGCCTCGCGTGCCTGCAGCGCCAGGCACTCGGCCAGGTCGCGCGCGCCGACACCGGTGGGGTCGAACCCCTGGATCACTGCCAGCACCGCTTCCACCCGCGCCAGCGGCACCGCCAGCCGGTTGGCGATGTCGATCAGCGGCACGCTGAGATAGCCGGCGGCGTCGATCTGGTCGATCAGATGCGCGGCAATCACCAGATCGGTGCCGGACAGCACATGGCCCGCCTGTGCCAGCAGATGATCGGCGAGACTCGGCGCGCTATCCGCCAGCCCTTCCAGTTCGGGGGCCATGCCGCCCTCGCTGCCGCCCGACAGGCTGAGCGCGCCATCGAGCACGCTGTCGGCGGCGCAGTCATGGTGAAAGGTCTCCGCCACCATATCGACATCGAGCGCGGCCTCGCCGCTGGCCTCCGGCGCGACCAGCAGCGCGTCGGCGCTGGCCGGCTCCCCGGGGGAGAAGTCGTCGCCCGCCATGTCGTCGTCAAAGTCGATGTCGGGCGCGGCCGAAGCCTGTTCCGACGGCCCGTCGTCATCGCTGCCCGCCTCGAGCAGCGGGTTGCGCTCGATCTCCTCGGCGATCACCGCCTCGACTTCGATATTGGACAGCGCCAGCAGGCGGATCGCCTGCTGCAGCTGCGGTGTCATCACCAGCGACTGCGTCTGGCGCAGATCGAGCCGGGGGGAGAGGCTCATCGCGCGGCCGCCCTCCCCATGCTAGAGCGAGAAGGTCTCGCCCAGATAAAGCCGGCGGACATTGGCGTCGGCCACCAGCTCGTCGGGCGAGCCGGTGAAGAGCACCCGGCCATCATAGATGATGTAGGCACGATCGACGATTTCCAGCGTCTCGCGCACATTATGGTCGGTGATCAGCACCCCGATGCCGCGATCCTTCAACTGCGCAACCAAGTCGCGGATGTCGGCAATCGAAATCGGGTCGATGCCGGCAAAGGGTTCATCGAGCAGGATGATGGTAGGGTCGGCCGCCAGCGCGCGGGCGATTTCCGCGCGGCGGCGCTCACCGCCGGAGAGCGCCATCGCGGGCGCATCGCGAAGCCGGGTGAGACCAAACTCGCCAAGCAATTCCTCCAGCCTGTCTGCGCGCGCCGAACGGTCTGGTTCGGCCATTTCCAGCACAGTGAGAATGTTTTTCTCGACCGACAACCCGCGGAAGATGGAGGTCTCCTGGGGCAGATAGCCCAGCCCCAATATCGCGCGTCGGTACATCGGCAACCCGGTGATATCCACCCCATCCAGCATGATGCGGCCCGAATCGGGCTTCACCAGCCCCATCACCGAATAGAAGCAGGTGGTCTTGCCGGCGCCGTTGGGACCCAGCAGGCCAACGACTTCGCCATGGCCGACCGCGACCGACACATCATAGAGCACGGGGCGCTTGTCATAGGCCTTGGCGATCGAGACGACCGACAGGCCATCGCTCGACAGGCGCGGGGCCGGCTGGCCGGCCGGGGCGGTTCGGGTCATGTCATCCATCGGCACTGTCCATCGTGCGCCCCCAAGCGTGCGGCCCGATCCCTTGGCAGGATTCTTGCATCAAAACAGCTGTGCCGTCGAGGGGGCTTCAGGGGCGGGGCGTTTCGGCGGCGGGGGCGGCATCGCCAGCGGGCTTGTCGCGCTTGGGCACCGAAAAGCGCCCGGTTACCCGGCCAGCCATGCCGGGCGCGGCGGTGCCCGGCGCCGCGTTGCCGACCGCCGCGCCATCGATCACGGCACGGCCGGTATCGAGATTGAGCGTCAGCCGTGCGCCGTTCACATTGTTGCCGTTCTGCACCAGCGAGACATTGCCGATCATGGTGACGACGCGGCGATTGAGATCATAGATCGCAAACTGGCTGCGCCCGACCTGGTCGGGCCGGGTAACGACAACATTGCCGGCCGCATCCAGCCGCGAGACTTCGGGCGATCCGTCGACCACCTTGCCGGTATAGGCGACGGTCATCCGTCCAGCAGTGACGGTCATTTCCGCCTGCCGCACAGCAACATTGCCCGTAAGAATCACGCGATTGGCCTGGTCCTGCAGCTCGATATGGTCGGCGCCGAAATCTATGGGTGCGGTCGAATCATGCTTGGCCGATTGCGCACCCACCAGCGCGGCAGGGCCGGCCAGGGCAGCAAGGCCAATCAGCAGCAGGGACAAGGAACGGGACATGGCTGCTATTTCCGCCTTCCGCCATTCAATCGCAAGTGGGCACGTCCATCGAGCCGGACCACTCGCCTCGCAATGTCGGCACGCATCCGGTCGGCAGTGAAGGTGCCGCGTGGCAATGTGCCCCTTACCGGGGCATTGCTGGTAAGCTGTTGTGCTTTCAGATCGATTGTCGCGTCGTCGGTTTGCACGCGGTAACCGCGCGCCGATTCGAATTGAACGCCCCCGCCAATCTCGACTCGGTCGCGATTCATGTCATATAGGCCCTGGTCGGCGCGCAGATTGGCCTCGCCGTCCGCGAGGTTGATCTCGCCGTAAAGCTCCTTCAGCTGAACCACGGCATCGCTGGACGATTTCTGCGTCGCACTCTGGGCGGTCAGCAGGAACGGGCGGCCGTGCTGGTCTTCACCGCGATAGATGGCAGCGCGCAGTCGCAACCGCTCACGCGCGACTTCAACCTTGTTCTTGTCGAGAAGGAACGACACATCGCCGCTTCCCCGCAAGGGCATGAACACCAGAAAGGCCGCCAGAATGCCGATTGAAACCGGCAACGCGGCGCGTGACACCCGGACGACATTATCGTGCCGGCTGCCCGGCTGGGCCCAGAGCCGCCGCGCCGAGCGGTCTCTGAGCGCCTGATCAGACATGAGCGAACAGGTCGATTTCGGGCCAGCCAGCCAGATCAAGCTCGGCCCGCCAGGGCAGGAAGTCGAAACAGGCCTGCGCCAGCGCGGTGCGCCCTTCGCGCGCCAGCCGCCGGTCAAGCTCGGCCTTGATCGCGTGGAGATAGCGCACGTCGGACGCGGCATAATCGCGCTGCGCGTCCGACAGCTCGGGCCCGCCCCAGTCCGACGATTGCTGCGCCTTCGACAGATCCTGCCCCAGCAATTCGCGGGCGAGTTCCTTGAGGCCGTGCCGGTCGGTATAGGTCCGCACAAGCCGCGACGCCGTCTTGGTGCAATAGACGGGTGCTGCCATTACCTTCAGATAATGGCGAATCGCCGCCAGATCGAAGCGGGCGAAGTGATAGAGCTTCAGCCGGTCGGGATCGGCCAGCACGGCGCGCAGATTGGGCGCGGCATAATCGCTGCCGGGGGCGAACCGCACCAGATGCTCGTCGCCGCTTCCGTCGGAAAGCTGCACCACGCACAACCGGTCCCGCTGGGTGACGAGGCCCATGGTTTCGGTGTCGACGGCAATGGAGGCACCCGGCGCGAACAGCGCGGCGGGAAGATCTTCTTCATGAAAATGAACGCTCATCGCTGCGGCCTAGCCGCTTGCGCCCCGGCGCTCAATGGGCTGTCAGGCTTTGGTGCGCGATCTTGTTTGCCGAGTCGCCTCTTTTCGAGGCTGACGCAGGCAGGCGCATGCGGATGATTACTGCGCTCATTGCCGCGCTCGTGGCGCGATTGCAGGCGTCGGAACGCCCATAAAACGCGACCAAGCGAGATAGTGCCATGATTTCAACCAAGAGTTCGGGCAACGACCAGAGTCAGCAACATTGAACATGACGAATTTATTCGCGCCGCTATCGCTTTTGCGATATGGCTTTTATCGCGCAAAGAGTTATGAGCGCGACGAAGGCCTGCGTTCGTCGTCCGACGCTCGGTTCTTGCGTGTGTTTGGTGGGCGATCCGGGAAGACGAACAGGGCATGAGTTTCGATAAAGGGCGGCGCGGTGGCCGCGGCAAAGACAAGCGCGACGGTTTCGGGGATGATTTCGGCGGATTTGATCGCGGCTTCGGCGGCGATCGCTTCGGCGGTGATCGTTTTGGCGGCGGCGGTGATCGCTTTGGTGGTGGTGGAGACCGTTTCGGCGGCGGCGGCGGCGGCGGCTTCGGCGGCGGTGGCGGCGGTTTTCGTGGCGGTGGCGGCGGTGGTCGCGGCATGCCGCCCCAGGTGGCTGGCGAAGGCACCGGCGTCGTAAAGTTCTTCAACGCGCAAAAGGGCTTCGGCTTCGTGGTGCGCGATGATGGCGGCGAAGATGTGTTCGTGCACATTTCGGCGGTCGAAGCGGCGGGTCTTAGCAGCCTTGCCGAGGGTCAGCCGCTTGGCTTCACGCTCGTCGATCGCGGCGGCCGCATTTCCGCGACCGACCTCAAGATCGATGGCGAGCCGATCGCCGTGGTCGAGCGCGCGCCGCGCGCTGCTTCGGCCGCGCCGCAGCGTCAGCTGACCGGCGAAAAGGCCACCGGCACGGTCAAGTTCTTCAACGCGATGAAAGGCTTCGGCTTCATCCAGCGCGATGATGGCCAGCCCGATGCGTTCGTGCACATTTCGGCTGTGGAGCGCGCCGGCATGCCGACCCTCAACGAAGGCGACCGGCTCGAATTCGAACTGGAAGTCGATCGACGCGGCAAATACGCCGCCGTCAATCTGGCGCCGGTTCAGTAAGGACGGTTCCCGGCCGGCAAGCCCGGCCGGGCCCCTTCTGCCTCAATGCTTGACTTCCGGTTCGCGTCGTCGGCGGATATCCCAGTCGTGCATGCGCTGGTCGAATCGGCCTATCGCGGCGCTTCGGCAAAGCGCGGCTGGACGCATGAGGCCGATCTGCTCGACGGCCAGCGGACCGATCCTGCCGCGCTTGCCGATATTCTCGCCGACCGCGGCCAATGCCTCTTGCTTGGCTTTGCCGGCCAGGCCCTTGTTGCCTGTGTCCAGCTTGCCGATAAAGGCGCGGCGCTCGCCTATCTTGGCCTGATCACCATTGCTCCTGATCAACAGGGCGCCGGCCTTGGCAAGGCGCTGATTGCCGCTGCCGAAGCCGCCGCCGCTCAGCGTTTCGGTGCGCGCCGCATCGAAATGACCGTCATCGCGCAGCGTCACGAGCTGATCGCTTACTATGCGCGGCGCGGCTATGCCCCGACCGGCGAGGTGCGCCCCTTTCCCTATGGCGATGTGCGCTTCGGCATCCCGCGCCGTGATGACCTGGCCTTTGTCGTCCTCGCCAAGGCGCTTACGTAACCAGCC
>FRDC01000735.1_pt1 | contig 18061 bp, 13 predicted proteins | sample 1106171 | NCBI WGS metagenome assembly FRDC01 (sample SAMEA3930566, study PRJEB13176) | freshwater metagenome | biome: Drinking water system; feature: drinking water; material: water | place: Singapore | collected 2014-12-20 | reverse complement strand
TCATTCTTGTCGCCAAGCCAGGCACGGTTGTGGTTCCTGGAACAAGTTCAGCCAGGCAGCGCGCTCAATCACATCTCTTTGGCCCTTCACCTGCACGGTGTGTTGAAGCGAGAAGCCTTGGAAGTGGCGTTCAATCAAGTGGTGGAGCGGTATGCCATGCTGCGGACGGGGTTCACCTCCGTTGAGGGTACACCTCGACAGACGGTCTATGCCGACGTCCGGTTGTCCGTACGGCACTGTTCCTTGCGTGAGCTGCCGCCTGATGTAATGGAGGAGGAAGCGCGGCGCTGGATACGTGAAGAGGCGCTGGTTCCATTCGATCTGGCGAAGCCGCCGCTCATACGCGTCCTCCTCTTGGAACAAAGCGACATGGATTCCATCTGTGTCTTGACCGTGCATCGGCTCGTCGCCGATGGCTGGTCGTTGCGGTTGCTGTGCCGGGATGTCGCCAAGTTGTACAACGAAGAGGGCGGGTTGAGCCCACACGCGGAGGTTTGTCGCTACGCGGACTACGTCGCAGTGCAAACGGGTCTGATCGGTTCAGTTCTCTACCAGGATCAGTTGACCTACTGGGGCCGACAACTCAAGGACCTGCCTGCGCCGATCGATCTTCCCACAGACCGGCCAAGGCCTCACGTCGCTCAGCATCAGGGGGGAGCCAGGACGAGATGGCTGGATGAGGGCTTGTCCCGTTCCCTGGATAAGTTTTGCCGGAGTTACGGAGCGACCAAGTTCATGGTCCTCTACGCGGCCTTTACAGCTTGGCTCCACCGGTGCGCCAGGACCGACGACGTCGTCGTGGGGTCGGTCGTGGCCAACCGCCGGTCGAACTGGAACGAGCTATTCGGCTATGCGGTCAATTCGGTTGTGCTTCGGATCGACATGGCTTCGGTGGCCACGGGTGAAGAGTTACTCACTCGGGCTCGTCAGGTGGTCGCAAGCGCATACGACCATCAAGACGTTCCCTTCGAACAGGTAGCGGCCTCGCTCGGTTCCAGACCCAACTCTTCAACCGGCCGTCTGTTCAACGTCATGCTCGTATGGGAAGACGATCCGCTGACGGCTCTGACGCTTCGGGGTGTCACCGCCAGGCGTCTTCCGATCGAGGACGTCGCGGCGGAATTCGACCTGACGCTTCTGGTGGTGAACGGAGCCCGAGGGCTCGAACTAACTATGCTCTATGACCGGGCCCTGTTCGACGCGCCCACCGTCGACCGCATGTTGGCGCAAATCGAAATCCTCCTGTCCGGTCTCGTGGCGGATCCCGGTGCCAAGCCGTCCGATCTCCCTCTCTTAGGTGACGCCGAGCGGACGCATCTTCTGGCTACTTGCCGTAACAGTGAGATGGAGATCTCGTTGTCGGGATCGATCGCCCAAGCCATAGAAAGCCGTCTCTTGGGCCGATTGGACCGGGTCGCGGTTCAATTTGGGGAGACGCAGATCACCTATGGGGATCTCATGGCCGATGCCGAGCGTTTGGCCAGACGAATTTGCGAGCGAACCCAGGGACATCCCGCGCGGGTGGGATTGTGTGTGGAGCGTTCCGCGCACAGTCTCGTCGGCATCATGGGTATCCTGAAATCCGGCTGCGCGTACGTGCCGCTGGATCCTGACGCGCCAGACCACCGACAACGCTTCATCGTGGAGGATGCGGATCTGACGTTGCTTGTGACACAACGCCATCTGCGGTCGCAACTCCCGGCCACACGATGCGAAGTGTTCGAACTCGAATCGCTGCAAGACAGTTTGGCGAAAGACAGCGGCGCACCGGAACTGCCCGCGATCGATTGCGATCGTGCGGCCTATGTCATTTATACGTCGGGGTCCACGGGATATCCGAAAGGTGTGGAGGTCACTCATCGATCGCTCCTTTACTCCCTCGGAGCGCGACTCGCGTATTACAAAGATCCGGTCGAGCGGTGTCTCCTCACGTTTCCGTTCGCCTTCGACGGGTCGATCACTGGGATCTTCTGGACGTTGTTGCATGCCGGCACATTGGTCATCCCGACGGAAGATCAGGCGCGAGACCCGCGGCAGTTGGCCGCACTGATCGCTCGCCATCAAATTTCCCACATCGTCCTCGTGCCGTCGTTGTACGACGCGATACTCAACGACGTTCCAGCGTCATGGCTCGAGTCGCTGCGGGTGGTCGTCGCTGCGGGAGAAAGTCTGCCGCTAGGAGTAGTGCAGCGCCACCATGAACGGGTCGAGCAAGCCGTTCTCTTTAATGAATATGGTCCGACCGAAGCGACTGTTTGGTCGTCGGTGTACCGTACGACCGGAACAGAGCAGGGGATACGGGTCCCGATCGGTCGACCGATTGCAGGCAGCGCGCTGTACGTCGTGGACGCGCAGCTGCGCCCGGTTCCAGTCGGTGTCATTGGAGAGATCGTCATTGTGGGCGCCGGCGTGGCCAACGGGTATCTCAATCGGCCGGATGAAACCGCCGCCCGGTTCCTGCCGGATCCATTCGGGTCCACCGCGAGACTCTATCGGACCGGCGATCTCGGTCTGTTGAGGCAGGACGGCAATCTCGAGTTCATCGGACGTGCCGACAACCAAGTGAAGCTTCGGGGGTACCGTATTGAACTGGACGAGATCGAGGCCAGTCTCGGTGAGCTGCCGAGCGTGCGAGACAAGGCCGTCGTGATTCAGGACGGCGGGGCGATGGGACCGCTCCTCGTGGCATTCGTCACGTCCGCCGATGTGCCTCCATCCGTGAGCCCACACCTGCTGGAGCTTTTGAAGCGCCGTATTCCCTCCTATATGGCGCCTGCGGCCATCGTCATTTTGGAGTCGATGCCGCTGCTTTCGAGCGGAAAAATCGATCGGCAGGCTCTTCGTTCCCGAGCATGGGCGGCCGGGGAAGAAACTGCGCCGCTTCGGCCTCGCGACTCCATCGAACATAGTGTGATGGAAATCTGGTCTCGTGTGCTCGGCCAGAGTGCCGTCGACGTGAATCAGAACTTCTTTGCCCTTGGCGGCCACTCGCTTCTCGCGACGCAGGTCGTGTCGCGCATCAGGGAAATGTTCCGCGTGGAATTGCCATTACGCGCACTCTTCGAGACGCCGACCATTGCGGGAGTTGCCGCAGCGATCCGGGAAGAGCAGCGGCGAACTCAGGCTCACAAGCCGTTGCCGCCGATTGTGCCGGTCCCAAGAACCGAGACATTGCCCCTGTCCTATTCACAACAGCGGATGTGGTTCGTCCAGCAACTGGCTCCCGATGCGACCGCGTACAATCTGCTGTTCGTCTCGAGGCAGAAAGGGGTACTCAACGTACCGGTACTCCGGCGGGTGCTGGAGCTTCTTTCTCGACGGCACGAGGCCTTTCGCACGACGTTTGTGATGACCGGTAACGGATTGGTGCAGCGCGTCGCTCCCTGGCGATCTCCTCACTTGGTCGAGATCGACCTCCGCACTCTCCCGAAGGAAGAGCGGGAAACCGCCGCGAGGCGTCTTGCCGAGGAGGAGGGGAAGCGGCCCTTCGACCTGGAGCGGGGGGCCTTGGCGAGAATCGCGCTCGTCAAGCTGGATCAGGACGATCACCTGATTGTGTTGAACCTGCATCACATCGTCGGGGACCAGTGGTCGTTCGGCATACTCGGCCGAGACTTTTCAGCCTACTACAATGCGCTGTGCCAGAATGTGCCGCCGCCCGACATTCCCCTGCCGATCCAATACGCCGACTATGCAGTCTGGCAACGTCGCTGTCTCACGGAAGACAAACTCGGGGATCAGGAATCCCACTGGACCAAGACCCTGGAAAATTTGACGCCTCTCTATTTACCGACTGATTACCCCAGGCCCTCGGCCCAGACGTTCCGGGGATCCTATTGTTCGATCGAATTCCCTGACGCTCTACTCGAACGGTTGAAGGAATACAGCGCGCAGCACCACGTCACTACCTTCATGACCATGCTCGCCTGTTTCCAGATATTGTTGAGCCGTTATTCCGGCCAGTCGGACATTGCGGTCGGTTCACCCATCGCCAACCGAACTCAGATGGCCGTGGAGCATTTGGTCGGAACGTTCGTCAACACGCTCGTGTTTCGCACGAATCTCGAGGGCGATCCGACGTTCGATGATGTGGTCGGGCGGGTCAAGGAAGCGGCGCTCGGAGCCTTTGCCAATCAGGACTATCCTTTCGATCGGTTGGTCGACCATCTGCAAGTCGACCGCGATCCGAGCATGGGACCACTCGTGCAGGTATTGTTCAACATGGTCAATGCGCCGATCGGTGACATTCAGCTCTGGGGGCTCAAGTGGGAGCCGTTCGAAGTGGATCCGGGGACCGCGCAGTTCGACCTGAGTCTGACCGTCGAAATGGAATTCTCCAAGAAGGCCTATCTGACCTACAACACGGACCTATTCAAGCCGGAAACCGCTCAGCAGATCCTCAATCACTTCGTCACGTTGCTGAGAAACGTCTTGTCCAATCCGACGGCACGCCTGTCCGATGTGGCCATGCTGAGTCGCGCAGAACGGTTCCGCATGCTGGAAGAATGGAACCGAACGTCGGCTGAGTATCCCAAAACGCAATGTTTGCCGGAACTGATTGCCGGGCAGGTGGCTACCTCGCCGAACGCGGTCGCGCTGTCGATGGATGGCCGGACCCTCACGTATGGGGCGATGAACGCTCGTGCCAATCAGCTTGCGAGGCTCTTGCAGGGTCACGGAGTGAAACCGGGGATCGTGGTGGGTGTGTGCCTCGAGCGCTCGATCGACATGGTCGTCGCGCTTCTGGCCGTCATGAAGGCGGGCGGGGCGTATCTCCCGCTCGACCCGGACTTTCCAAGAGACCGGGTTCGTTTCATGGTCGAGGACTCGGAGACGCCGCTCCTCATCACGACGAGTGCTGTAGCGGAGCGTTTTTGGGGGCAGGCCTGTGACGTACTTTGCCTGGATCGGATCGAGGCGGATCTGATGAAGGCTGCGCGCCATGACTTGCCGCCGACCGCCGCACCGCAGGAGTTGGCGTATATCCTGTACACCTCAGGGTCGACGGGCCAACCGAAAGGCGTAGAGATCTCCCATCGGTCCCTGGTGAACTTCTTATGGTCGATGAAACGGGAACCTGGTTGTTCCTCCAAAGACGTGCTGCTGGCCGTCACGACCTTGTCTTTCGACATCGCCGGTCTCGAGCTCTATCTCCTCCTGCTCGTGGGGGGACGTGTAGAGATCGTTAGCCGTGCGACCTCCACGGACGGGAGAAAACTGTCCGAACTCCTTTCTGCTGTGCGTCCTACGATCATGCAAGCGACGCCGGCGACCTGGCGTCTACTGTTGGAATCGGGATGGTCTGGGGATTCCGAACTGACGGTGCTCTGCGGAGGGGAGGCACTTTCCACAGACCTCGCCGAGCGGTTGATTGAGCGGACCAAAGCCTTGTGGAACATGTATGGGCCGACGGAAACGACTATTTGGTCGACGGTAGAACGCATCGAGCTCGGAGCTCAGCCCATCACCATTGGTCGCCCCATCGCGAATACGGAGGTGTATATCCTGGACCGGCATCGACAGCCGGTGCCCATCGGTGTGTCGGGCGAAATCTATATCGGAGGGGATGGGTTGGCGCGGGGCTATCATCGACGGTCCGACCTGACGTCCGACCGATTCGTCAAACATCCCTTCTCGGCCGATCCTGACGCCAGACTGTATCGGACCGGAGATGTGGCTCGTTATCGAGAAGACGGAAAGATCCTGCACCTTGGCCGGATCGATCATCAGGTGAAGATTCGAGGATTTCGGATCGAATTAGGGGAAATCGAGACCGTGCTCGGCCGTCACCCCAAGTTGAAGCAAGCCGTGGTGACGGCTCAAGACGATCAATTCGGTCTCAAACAACTGGCGGCGTACCTCATTCCCTCGGATGGTGAGAAGCCTGAGGCAGAGGAACTGCGTTCGTACTTGCGGGCGATCCTTCCTGACTACATGGTTCCTGCATTCTTCGTGTTTCTCGATCGATTCCCGCTCACCGCCAATAAGAAGGTAGATGTGCGGGCATTACCGGCTCCGGATGTATCCGCCCACGCTCACGCTACCAAGCGGGTCGGTCCGAACAGCGCCATCGAGGTGCAGTTGACCGCCCTCTGGCAGCAGGTCCTCGGGGTCCAAGATATCGGAATTCACGACAACTTCTTCGATCTAGGGGGGCACTCGCTCAAGGCTGCGCAACTCTTTTTCCAGCTCGAATTGGTGTTCGGCAGACAGTTGCCGCTTGCCACCTTGTTTCAAGCACCCACGATTGCCGAATTGGCGGCCGTCTTGACGCAGGCGAATTGGACGCCCCCCTGGCAGTCGTTGGTGGCCATCCAACCGGCGGGGTCGGCCCCTCCCTTGTTCATGGTCCCGGGGGTCGGCGGAAACGTCCTCGTATTTGCCAGACTCGCGAAGCTGCTCGGTATCGACCAGCCGATCTATGGCCTACAGGCCCGAGGATTAGACGGGAACGAGGCCCCGTTCACGTCGGTGTCCGAGATGGCGGCGCACTACGTTCAGCAACTTCGCCGCGTCGTACCTCATGGTCCGTATCGGATTGCCGGGGTTTGCACCGGTGGCTTGATCGCGTATGAAATGGCGCAGCAACTGGCGGCGAGTGGGAAGCAGTCCCAGCTGTTCATGATGGACACCTGGCACCCGGACTCTTATACACGGTACCGATATCGCGTCTTTGGTCGGGTCTTTATGGCGGCGATCGTCGCGGCGAAGGTCTGGCTGGATGTCGGATCGATCCTGCATTCTCCATTGAGAGAATGGTGGCCGACACTCAAGCGGAAGGGGCAGGTGCTCGCGTCACTAATGGCGCAGTCGGTCTTCGGCCACATCCAGGATCAGGATTTTCAGATCCAGCGCCTGACCCAGGCGACGTTGCTCGCCGTGGCGCGTTACCGGGTCAAGCGATTCGGCGGCCAACTGGTGAACGTGATCGCCTCGAGCAGAAACGTGGACGAACAGACCCAAGATACCAGGCATAGATGGGAACAGCTGGCCGGTCCCGGCAGTTGCACATTGCATGTCCCGGCAGAGGACTCGGGCCGGCTGTTCGTCTCACCTCACGTCGAGGAAGTCGCTCGACACATGCAGCGGTTTCTCGAGACGGATCGAGCGGCCGGATCGGCCTCACGCCCTTCTGGTATCGGCACGGCATGATTGCCCGAATACCAGAATTCATCCGCTTCCTTTTCCGGCGCTCCCGCTCCATGATGCTTGCCATGGCCCTCATTGGCGTGTTGTCGGGGCTGTGTAGTGCGGCGGTTCTTGCCCTGATCAATCGAGTGCTGCAGGGTGGGGGAGAGGCTGGGGGGCTCATCGCCGCGGGTTTTGCCGCGATTGTCATGGCGAAACTTATCACGCAAGTGGCGTCGCAACTGATGCTGACTCGGTTTTCCCAGGATACGACGCTCGAGCTCTCTCTGACGCTCTGCGAGAAAATCTTGAGGGCGCCGTTCCGCTGCACCGAAGAACAGGGACCGTCCAAGCTCATGGTGGCGTTGAGCGACGACGTGAGCATGCTGGCCTGGTCGATTCAGAGTCTGCCCTCGTTGGCCATGAATGCGGCGGTTGTTGCCGGCTGCGGAGTGTACCTTGCCTGGTTGTCTTGGCCGACGTTTCTCCTCGTTGTGACTGCTACTCTTCTCGGTGCCTGGGGCTATCAATGGTTGCATCGGAGAGCGTTCGCGTCGATCTACGCCTCTCGAGAGGCTCGAACCCAGCTGTTCAAGCATTTTCGATCCTTGACCGAAGGCTTGAAGGAACTTTTGATGCATCGGGACAGGAGGCGGGAGTTCTTGAAGGAAGAAGTGTACGGAGCCGCAGATCGGTACAGGCGGACCAGCATCGAAGCCTCCACACACTACGCCATTGCCGAAGCGTCCTCCCACATGGCCTTTTATGCCATGGTCGGAACGATTCTCTTCGTAATGCCTTCTGTGTTGGCCCTTCCGTCGGAATCACTCATCGGTTATGTCGTGGTGCTGCTGTACATGATGTCTCCCATTTGGGGTATCATCGGCATTTTGCCGACGGTGGAAAAGGGGCAGGTCGCCTACGACAACATCATGCGGCTTGGGATTTCGCTGGACGAGTCGGTCGCAACCGGACGAGGTGCGGTGGCGCTGGTCGACCCGGCCGAGCGTCCAACGGTCGAGTTGAGAAACGTGTCGTTCACCTACGCCCATGACGCCAAACGTGAAGTCTCGTTCTCCCTGGGACCGATCGACTTCGATCTCAGGCCGGGAGAACTGGTGTTCGTAATCGGCGGGAACGGAAGTGGTAAGTCGACCTTCGTGAAAGTTCTGACGGGCTTGTATACACCTCAGACGGGTCAGATCAGACTCGGTGCGACCAGCGTCACCGAGGGCAACCGGGAGTGGTATCGCGAACATTACTCGGTCGTGTTTTCCGATTTTTATCTGTTCGAGAAACTGCTGGGCCTGGAATCCGAGAAAGTCGCTACCGAAGCCAAGTCCTACCTCTCCTTATTGCAAATCGAAGGGAAAGTCGGCGTGAAGGATCGTGTCTTCTCCACGACCGATCTGTCGCAGGGGCAGAGAAAGCGATTGGCCCTGGTGTCAGCATACTTGGAGGACCGGCCGATCTACGTATTCGACGAATGGGCGGCAGATCAGGACCCGGAGTACAAAGACATCTTCTACCACCGTTTGCTTCCCGATTTGCGCGCGCGGGGGAAAAGCGTCGTCGTCATCACCCATGACGACCGGTACTTTCATCTCGGGGACAGGGTTGTCAAACTCGAAGACGGCAAGATGGTCGCAGCAGATGCCGCTCGAACGTACGGCTATCAGCGAGCGAGTGGAACGGTATGACGGCCGGGGCGATCACGCAACACCTCGACCGTGGCCCGTCCTTCCGGTCTTGCGAAGAGCTACTTGTTTCGAGAACAGGCCCATCCGTCCCACTCGGCGACAATGAGGTGCATGTCTGGGGGTGGATACTGGACGGGTCACAAGCCTGCGTGCAGATCTGTGCAAGCTGGCTGGATGCGGACGAACGGACAAGGGCTGCCCGCTTTGCCCGAGATGAGGATAGGCGGCGTTTCGTGCTCGCCCACGGATGCCTCAAGGCACTTCTCAGTCGATACATCGGCTGTCCGGTGGAGTGCGTTCCGATCGGAAGGAACCAGTTCGGAAAACCCGTCCTGTCCTCGCGGCCAGCTTCCCTGGAAAGCGTCGAATTCAATCTGTCGCACTCGCAGGATCGGATGATCATCGGCGTGGCCAAAACGAAGGACTTGGGAATCGACCTCGAATCGATCAGGCTGGATACGGATGTCTTGGGCTTGGCAGGTCGCTTCTATTCACGAGGCGAACAGGAAGTCCTCAAGCGACTCCCGCCTGCCGATCAACGCGAGGCGTTCTTCCACTATTGGGTTGCAAAGGAAGCAGTATTAAAAGGACGAGGAACCGGCATTTCATCGTTGCAATCCTGTGAGATCGCGTGGGACAGCAGCCGGCCTCGCGCATCAGCTTCCCTCCTCGGAGAAGGTGATGACAAGCCCGGTTGGACGGTTGAATGGCTGGCCTGCGGAACCATGTGGGCGGCGGCTGTCGCTTGCCGTGGCGACAACTGGACGGCCCGCTGTATGGGCTTCTAAAGCGACTCTTCTTGTTCCTCCACCGGCCGGTCGGGGGCATTCGCTCGCAACCCCCTGAAAAACGACTGCAGCAGCTGCCGGCTTTCTTCTTGAAGTAGCCCGCCCAGAACGGTCACCTGATGGTTCAATCGTGGTTCGTGGGAAAGGTCCACCACCGATCCGCAGGCGCCGCCCTTCGGATCCCAGGCTGCGAAGACGATCCGGGTGATACGGGCCAGTAGAATCGCTCCCAAGCACATGGCACAGGGTTCCAACGTCACGTATAACGTGGTGCCGAGTAGCCGCCAGCTTCCCACGTGCTTTGCGGCAGTTCGAATCGCGATCATCTCGGCATGGGCGGTCGGGTCCTGCCACGACTCTCGATAGTTGTGAGAGCGGGCGAGAACAGTTCCTGCCCCGACGATGACCGCCCCGATCGGCACTTCGCCGAGGTTTGCGGCGTTTCTCGCTTCGGCGAGAGCCAGTTGCATGAACGAGTGATCGTCCGCAGAGGCTTGTGTCATGGCGAAGTTCGTGGATAAGGACGCGGGCTGTTCGGATGTCGTCCTCCACACAGCCTTGTAACGGTGTTTCCGAAAGAGATCAAGCGGATCGAAACGAGTTCAGGACTGGCTGACCAAATAAATGGGACCGGTGGGCTGGGGACGGCCTCCCGGAGGCTCCAGACTGAGCGCGAACTTCTTGGCCCGCTCGAAATCCGGTACCTTGGTGACGAAGAGATGCGCGGTTTCGCCAGAGTCCATGTGGAAGGTTCCGATGCTCTTGGGCTTTTGGTCGATCGCCCACAGTTGGTAGAGGGTGCCATTGAGGCACTCCGGAAGATTGACGGAATACATCCAGACCTTTTTTGTGCCGGCATCGTAGAGCAGAATGGCGGAAGCGGTTTTGGCCATATCGGATCCCGCCATCGACACCACCCGTAAGTTCGGCTGGCGCAGGAGCGCGGCCAATTCATCCTGCGGGAGCTTGGTTTTGCCGGCGGCTGTTCCCTTGGCAGCCACTTGCAGGCGCAGGTTTTCCAACTCGGTTTCACGCTCGATCACTTGTTCCTTGATCTCGGCGAGATCCGCGGCTTTACGGTCGACGTCTCCCTGCAATTCGCTCAGCACCCGATCCCGTTCGCTCAATTCCCGTTCCAGACCCGCCACTTTGACGGCCTGTTCCTTGAGCGAGGCCTCGAGTTGGAGGAGCTTCGCGGTCTCGTCCGACAGTTTCGTCGTATACATCCAGCCAAGATATCCAGCAACGCCGACCAGGATGAGGGTGGCGAAACCGAGCGACCAGCCCCAGGCGAAGGAACGAGAGGGCGCGGCAGGTGGAAACAAGTGGTTCATCCACTCACCGGGTTCCAAGCTCGGTTTGGCCGGCTCTTTCGACGTCTCTTCAGTGCTGACGGGTGTGGGATTTCGTGCCGCCATGATGCGGGCCTTGAGCGAGCGGGGTGGTTGAGTCGGCGTGAGGCCGAAGGGCAACAGCCCGGCTACCGACTGGTAGTCTTTCAAGGCGCCGTGACAGGACTGACAGCCTGAAAGCAAGTGGGCTTCCAGTGCCTGCCGTTCCGGCCGATCCAACGCGCCGGCGGCGTAGAGGGGGAGAGACTCTTCCAGTTCTTCGTGCGTCATTCGAGGTCACCCTGTTCCCAGCAATGGCGCAGTGTGTCACGCAGTTTCGACATGCCGAGTTTGATCCGTGTTTTCACGGTGCCGAGCGGCTGATTCAGTTTGGCGGCGATTTCCTGATGCGACAGTCCTTCGTAATAAGCGAGTTCGATGGCTTGCTGTTGGGCCGGTGGTAATGTCGTCATGGCACTCCCGACTGCCATGCGCAACTCCTGATCGGCTTGAGTCTCGAACGGGCTGGGCCCGCTGTCTCGCAGCGTGGTCGCAGACAATTCGTCCAGCGTCGTATTGGCCTGATACCCTCTAGCCGCACGGGCGCGCAGGCGATCGATCGCGCGGCTCCGCGTCAATGTGATCAACCAGGCCACCGGAGTGCCGCGGCCGACGTCGTAGCGCGCCACCTTTCTCCACACCTCGAGATACACGTCCTGGAGTAATTCATCCGCCTCTTCTCGATTGCCCAAAATGCGAAAGGCCAACGTGTAGAGCAAGGTGCTCGAATGATCGTACAGCTGGCTGAATGCCTGCTGATCTCCTTTGACGATCCGAGTCAATAAGCTCGGATCGATCATCGTTGTGGCGCGTCGGCCAGGTGTATCCATACGTTGGACTGGACTGAGGACCGAAGAAGGAACACCTACGTTCGCAACCACTATAGCATCTACGGAAGTAATCGCCAAAGAGATCTGTCTTTAAGTACTCAAGATTATTGATGAAATGGCCGTCAATCAGACTAAAAGAATTTGACGAGGTGGCGGGCGGCGTCGGCTGCACCAGTGCAGGCAGGAGGCGGGTGCCGCTGGGTGGAAGACCAAGCTTGATTCAGCGCAGGTTCCCAGCGACCGGCGGCAAAATCGTCTTGCAAGAGTTCGCAGGACCGCCCGTAGTCGGTAAGATAGTCGACAAGGGGGTGTTCGTCGGCAAAGTTGTGGCGGCGTACATAGACAACCGGGATGCCCAGGGTGACGGCTTCGACGGTCGTCCCGTAACCCGGCTTGGTCATGATGAGGTCGCAGGACGCCAATAGCGTGGCGAAGGGAAACGGCAGTGTTGCGAGATTGCGAATGCGCGGAGACCGTTTTACGACCGTGCCGTCGACGAGAAAAGAGTAGCCGGTCATCCGCTCCATCCGCTCGAACGGCAGGTTCGACAATGGGATGCCGCCGAATCCAACAAGCACCAGTCGATCCGAAGGCGTCAGGTTCAACTGCCGTCGCACATCTGCTCGGCGGTCCTTGGCCGGCTGGGCGATGGGGCCAATGTCATGGACGGCCTTGAATGGTCGGAGGGCGAGCCCGGGCGCGATCCGCAAGGCAAAGTCGGCGCTGCCGTACGATTGGTCGATCTGGCCGAGCAGCCTCAGGCGTTCGGAACTGCCGGTCGGTTCGTAGTCGGCCAAAATCTCGGACCAGGTCAGATTTGTGAGGCCGACCGTCGGGACTCCGACTCTGGCTCCAGCGGCACAGGCTAAGTACGGTGTGTCTGCCAGAACCACGCGGGGCGCGGCAGTCCGCATGGCCTCGACCTCCTGATTCACACGGTGTTCCCATTCCGTGTGAAAGCGAAGATGGTTCTTCCAGGTGGCCGGCACGTCGATCTGCAAGGGGCCGTGCTGGATGCAACCGATGTCCTGCTGAACCGGCTGCCGAGTCCAGGGAATGCTGAGCCGATCTCGAAAGAATGACTCCGGGACGGTGGTGCGGAGGACGACGGTCAGGTCTGGGACCAGTCGTCCGAGTTCATTCAGGACAGGAACGACCTGTGCAGCGTGTCCATATCCGTGTGCCGAGATGGCAGCCCAAACGACTGGCAAAATGGGAATCTTTCAGGCGTCAGCTGTTTGAGTAATCCGATTCCAGCGGGGCGATGTTGTACAGCAGTTCCAGGTCGAATTCTTCGACCAGCGTATTGAAAACCTGCGCGCCCATATCCGAGCGAACTTCGTTCATGACCAACTCGATGGCCGGAGCGGCGTGCGCGCCGTACTGTGACACGGCGGTTTCGATGCGTTGTCTGACTTCGTCCAAGTTCATCGTCGTCTCCTCCCTGTGACTACCCGGCGGTCCGCAACAACGCCTGCAGTTCCGGCACGAGATCACGTCCGCCGTTGGAACGTCCGGATAAGGCCGCTTCAATTCCGGCCTGCAACGCCACCTTTGCCTCGTGCGGTTGCTTGAGCCCGAGCAAGGCGCGTCCCAGCGCGAGATGAGACGCGACGTGAAGCGGGTCCAGGTGAACCGCCACTCGCAAGTGATCCACCGCTTCTTCGAGGTTACCGCCTTCTTGGAGCAGTTTGTTGCCGAGGCCGTAACGACCCAGAAATCCATTCGGATGTTTGGCGACCATCTGACGAAACGCGTCCAGATCCATGAAGGACTCCTTGTGGAGCCCATCATAACATCGGGGGTTTCCGATCGGCCAGAGGTGAACGAAGTCGGTCGTGACGCCGTCGGGTTATCGACTTGACGTGGCCGAGACTGGCAGTAGGGAGGAGTCGATGCGTTTAGCTTTCACCGAAACCGACCGGATCGGGCGGTCCATGATCGGTGCGCTGCTGGCCGTGTAAAACATCGTGTCGTCCACCACTTGTTGCATCAATGCCGTCAGGCAGGACTCGGTGACGTGGCCGCGCAATTCCTCGACCATCAGCGGGGTCGCTCCAAACAGATGGTAATGGGCGGTCCCGGCCGACTGGCTTTCGTATCGCTTCACCGTGCCGTCCCACCGCTCCAATTCGAGCGTCACATGCGTGGCGTAGTCGTATTCCAGCGGGATCACCGGTGCTAAGAGGAACATCGAGGCGCCGATGACGATGCCTTTCCATGCGGCGGCACCGGCGTGCGGATCCAACGCTTCATCGAAGAACAGTCGCGCCCGAATGACTTTGTCGTCCGATCGCCCGTCGTGTCCCGTCTCGAGCCGTGAGAACAGCCCGATGCCCGTGAGTGTGCCCACGAGCCGCTGTTCCGTATCCAGCGAAGGATTCTGCGGCGAGCCGTTCCGGGTAAATTGCATCGGTTCCACCACGAGCGGGACCTGCTCGGCTCGGGCGATGAGCGCGGGCTTGCGGCTCTCGAGTGACTCGGGTACGCCGACCAGTTCCATCCACCTGGAGCAGCCGGTTGCGAGCAACAGGCTGCAGAGGAGAAAGGTCTTCCATACGTTGAAGTTATTGTTCACGATGTGCTCCTAAAAGAAGAACGAAAAGCCGCCGAACGGCAGACTCGAATTGAGTCCGAGGTTGGGAAATCTGGTGCCGGCATTCGAAATGTGATGGAAACGATACCCGGCATTCAGAGCGAACTGCGGCGTTAGGAACCAGGAGAGTCCGCCGCCTGCTGTTAAGACAAAGTTGAATCGGGCAGACTCTTCGGGAATGCGCCCGGCCAAATCGGTGTAAAAGGGGCCTCCGGCGAACTCGACATATGGACGCACCCCGTGGGTGCCTTCGAAGAGATATTTGATCTTCGGAGTGAATCCGACCCCGTGCGTCAAGACCGGACGTTGGAACTGGATGTAGACGATCTCCGCGCCGAGGAGGATTTGACCTTGATACCATCCCTGTCCGACGGCTTCCGTGAGCACCATGGCCCAAGACGGCATGAAAGCCGGACCGCTTTGTTTGGTCGTATGGTCGGTCGTGAGCCGATGAGGCAGCAGGTAACCGGCGGTCAGACCAATCTCCTGGGTGCCGACCGGCAGTTGTGGGCCGGAATGTTCGCATCGGCCCGGCTGGGGTGGGATTGTGCACCACAGCAGCAAGAGGCCGATCATGCGGAGTGTTTGATGTCTCATTTCGCATCCGAATCGACCCTTTGTCGGCGGGATCACGGGCCAACTTGAGGTGCGTTGCGGCGGTTGAGGTTACCGTAGCAAAGAACGGATGGAAGTCCAGAAGAGACGCAAAAACGATCTGCTAGCGGGGTTAATTAAGGGAAGGTATGGAGCCGAGCCAACCGCGCTCGATCGTCCTCTTCTTCAGGAAGGTGGTAGCGCTCATCGATGTGGACCGCCCGCTCGAGACATCGTGTTGCTGATCCGCGATCCTGCTTCCGCTCGTAGAGCATCCCGAGGAGCCGCAAGACGGCGGCTTCGGCCGGCGCTTGCCCGAGCTTGACGTAGTGTTCAGTCGCATTGTTCAAAGCGCGCTCCGCTTTGACGAGATCTTCGTGGTCAAGGAAGGCTTTCCCCATCTGAGCGTAGGTAGCGGCCAGACCTTCTTCATTGCCGACGGTACGGTGATGGGAAAGCGCCTGTGTGAAAGAGGCGATGGTGTCCTCCCAATGACCTTCCCGCAACGCTTGTAGGGCCAGATTGTGATGGAGAATGCCCAGTGCCCGCTCGTCCCCGAGTTCTCTCAAGAGGTCCAAGGCCTCCAGATAATACGGACGTGCTTTCTCGGGGCGGTCTTGGCCGATGTGAAGGTTGCCCAGGTTGACCAGCGTGTGTGCGATCGCGTGCCGGTTCTGTTCCGTGCGCTGAAGCTGCAAGACTTCTCGATAACATGCTTCGGCCTGCTCGAAGTCCTGCAGCAGGGCACACACGTTTCCCAGATTGCCGAGTGAGTTCGATAATTCGCCCCCTGGGGCGCCCACACGGTCGTCGGCGACGGCGGCCTCCCAAGCGGTTCTCGCTTCCATCAGATTTCCGCGATGGAGGAAGATCCTGGCACGATGTTTATGATCGTCGGACATATCCTGTTCGGAGCAATCCCTCTGGTAACATACGTGGTCTCCGCTAGTCACCGCCTTTCGGGGTGTCTTTTGTGAACTCGGACTGAATTTCGTCTTCCTCCTCCAGTCCGAGTCCGGCGCGAAAGGATTCCAGCAGTTCGGCCACCTGGGCCAGGTGGCGTTCGGATTTGCCGTCAACCGACAAGAGATAGCTCTCGGACAACCGGAGGCCGGTCTCAAAGTGTCGGGGGATCGTCTCTTCGGTGACCTGCTGCCAGGTGATGTAGATGCAGAATGCCTGGAACGTAAGGGCCTTCGGATGGCGTGCAGCCAGAGCCAGCAGCCCTTCGTAGGCCTCACGGGCCGTGGAACCGGCATTGGAAGAAAAGACGTCTTCGAGCTCGACCGCTTCTTCCCAGTCGAGTCCGAGTTCCGTCTCCGATTCGTGAAACGCTTCCCGAGCCGCCAATGCCGGATCGAATCGCATGGTGCCATGCCTCGTGGGTTTGGGCAGGATACGCGTGCGAAGAATTGAGGGTCAACTCCCGAGTCCTCGTTTACTTTCTTTCGCCATGCTCGGTAGACTGGAGAAATTCATGGACAGGACAGATCAGAGTCCACCTCAGACTTTACCGGCGGTCGACCCGGTGGATCATGTCATTCGGTACCACATCCAAACGAAACATCACTTCAACCGATATGCCCGGTCGTTGGGATACTTGGATTGGGCAAATCAGCCGGATCCGTTCAGGCGCTTCGACGGCGCACCGCTGATCCCGCTGCCCCTGCTGAACGTCGAGGAAGAGCCGTTGTCGCCGGCCTACTCGGCCCTCTACGATCCTCGGGAGGTGCCGGTGCAGCCGGTCACTCTGCGGTCGCTCTCCCGCTTCTTCGAGTATGCCTTGGCCCTCTCGGCCTGGAAGCGGGCCGGCGAGTCGGAGTGGGCGCTTCGGAGCAATCCTTCATCCGGGAATTTGCACCCGACGGAAGGCTACATCTTCTTGCCACTGCTCGGTAACGTGGAGCCTGGGCCCGGCCTTTACCACTATGCCCCCAAGGCACATGGTCTCGAGCAGCGCGCCGTTTATCCAGCAGAAGCGGTCGAACGTCTTCTGTCGCCGTTTCCCCGACAAGCTTTTCTCTTCGGTCTGACCTCCGTCCACTGGCGGGAGGCCTGGAAATATGGAGAGCGTGCGTTCCGGTACTGCAATCACGACGTAGGACACGCGCTCGGATCGGCCCGTATCGCCGCGGCCACGCTGGGTTGGAGCATGCTGTTGTTGGACGGCACGGATCACAATACCATTGCACGTCTCTTGGGGACCAACCGGGAGGAGTTTGCGGCGGTCGAACCGGAACATCCCGACTGTGTGGCCGTCGTGTGGCCTCGGGAAATAGGTGTGGAGTCAGGAGGGGAAGGACTCCAAGTTCCGATGTTTCTGGAATCGGCCGCAGTCTCTCAGGCGGCCTCCGTCGCATCGTGGCACGGAACACCCAACCGGTTGAGTCGCGAACATGGCGTGCAGTGGGACCTGATCGAGGCCACCGCTAATGCCTCATGGAAAACCACAAACGAGCGCTCGTCCCTTCTGTTACCAGCAACCACGCGGTATTCCGCCGACTCCAATTACGTTCCACGTTTCTCGATGGATGCGGCACCACCGGCCGGACAAATCATCCGTCAACGCCGGAGTGCCGTCGCATTCGACGGCACCACGTCGATTGAGGCATCGGCCTTCTTCCAGATGCTCGAACGGGTCCTGCCGAGATCGGAGCAACCGGAGCTGGAGCGGCCAGTCCCGTGGGATCTGTGGCCATACCCGCCGGCAATCCATCTGATGCTGTTCGTGCACAGGGTGACTGGACTACCGCCAGGGCTGTATTTCCTCCTGCGGGATCCCCGGAGGTTGCCGTTCCTGCAGCAGTCTATGAACCAGGAACTTACCTGGACCCTCGCTCCCGGTTGTCCGGAAGGGCTCCCGCTTTACTGGCTGCTCGAGGGGGATGCCACGCGGTTGGCGATGCAGGTGAGTTGCCACCAGGAGATTGCAGGAGCCAGCGCCTTTTCGTTCGGCATGCTGGCAGAGTTTGAAGGCACCTTGCGCGAGAGGGGAGCCTGGTGGTATCCACGCCTGTTCTGGGAATCGGGCCTA